>ERZ1032357.71-NODE-71-length-34413-cov-17.370016_pt1 | contig 34413 bp, 46 predicted proteins | sample MGYA00517100_ERZ1032357 | MGnify/ENA primary metagenome ERZ1032357 (study PRJEB33719, sample SAMN04262589) | wastewater metagenome | biome: periurban shantytown; feature: animal feces; material: feces | host: Canis lupus familiaris | place: Peru: Lima | collected...
GGCGGAGCACATGCTGCCGAGCGAATCGTAGGAGTCCGTGATGCCGGCCATGAGGAACACGTACGCCACGCCGGCCAAACCAAGCTTCGAGGCCGCTTCGACCTGCGAGCCGACGTCCGGCTCCGTGGCGAACCCCACGCCCATGGCGGCATGGTTCGCCTCCACGAGTCCGAGCGCCTTGCTCGTGAGAGTGGAATACCGGTGCGCCGCGTCGGACGCGCCGCCGCCCGCGCACGTGCCGTCGCCCAGCCACAGCGCGGTCCCTTGGGACGCTTCCATCGAAGCGATGGTATCGTCATCAGCCATGTCAGCTCCTTTCCTGAGCGCCGACCGTCACCCAGTCGGAATCCGACGTGCCCGACACGTCGGTGATGGTGACGTGCAGCGTGGACGCTCCGATGAAGTCGTCGGAGACCGTCACGTCGATGTTGTCGCCCACGTGCGGCGCTCTCTCCTCGCCCACGCGGAATTCGAAGGTCTCCGCTGGGAAGGCGTGTCTGCGCAGGTCGGACACGGCGTGTGACTGCAGTGTTTTCATGCTCGATACGGTCGTGTGCTCCGTGTCGACGGATTGCATGAACATGCAGCCGCGTTTCTGTGGCAGTTCCGTGCTTCTGCGGCACATGAGCGTTTTGTCGTTGTCCTTGCCGCCGGTGAGCCAGACTTGCGAGGTGAGGTCGGCTCCGTCGTCGGTGAGGGAATCGAGGATGATCCGGCTGTCCGGGATGACGGCGTTCCATCGGCCTGTCACTGCCCGGTCGGCCAGCGTCTGGTCGGTCGCGGTGAAGTCGAATGTGATGGATCCGTCGTCCCTGATGCGAGGGGCGAAGCGTATCTCGATGCCGTTCTCGAGGTTGGTCAGGTCGGTGAGCCGGTCGGCGACGGTGGCCAGATCCCACGCGTAGTAGGTACGGGTCAGGCTGCCCTTGCGGACGAATCCGGGCAGGGTGATCGGCAGCATGCCCCACTGCAGGGCCTCGTCGACCAGCTGGCAGGCGATGTCCCTGTAGTACGGGCCGCGCAGGGTGAGCGCGAGGTCGCCGGCCGGCTTCTGCTCGTCCACGACGACGCTGTGGTCGCGCCAGGACGCCGCGAGCTGGCGGCCGATGACAAGGCGTTTCGTCAGGAGAGTGAGACCGCCGCCTACGGTCAAGGTGACTTTGCGGTCGGAAGCCGCCCATTTGACATACGTCAGCGGTCCGGCGTGAGCTGGCCCTTGTGCCGGCAGGTAGGCGACGATGACGCGCCATGGCTGCAGCAGTCCCCGAGCCCCCATATCACGCAGCACGTCGGTCATCGCGAGCTCGACGCTCATGCCGCCCTCACGGTTGCGGGATTCCTGCCACGAGCACAAGGTGAACGGCAGTCGCGTCACATGTTTGCCGGTGGTGATGTCGTACACGTGCATTTCGGCGGCTTCCATGCTTCCTCACTTCCATGCCGGCCGCAGCAACACCACGGCCTTCGCGTCGATGTTTCCGGTCTCGACCGTCAGACGTTGCGTGCCTGGCGGTATCGGGAACGCGTGGTCGTCCGTGACGGTGCCGCGGCTGGGAACCATGTCGCGGAAGTCGAGGTCGAGGCCGTCCTTCTCGTCCCCCTGCCAGACGACCAGGCCATCCGCGCCGGCGTCGGAGAGCCGGATCTTGAGCGTCTTCACCGGCCCGTCGATCCTGACCCGCGGCCATGTCGGCGCGTTGCCGCCGTTCACGACCAGGCACGTGGACGAGGCCGCCTGGAACGACTGTTCCGGCCCGTATTTGAGAGGGTCCGGGCAGGTGACGATCAGTGTCACGTCCGTGACGCCGAGATCGCTCGACCAGCTCATCTGGCTCGAGAGATAGCAGTCGGATTGCCGCCGCCCGAGCGCGTCCTCCACCTGGAGGGTAAGGCGTTGGCCGACCATCGCGTTGAGACGGTCGTTGAACAACGCCAGTTCGAGCGAGCTTGACCCGTCGTGCTGCACGACACGGCCGCGGATTGTGACCACGCGCGGTTTCAACGTCATTCTGGACGGCCAGTAGGCGCCGTCCGCCTGCGGACGATCGGTCGGCGATTCCCGTACCTCGGCCGCCGTATACCAGCCATCCGTCGAGTTTCTTGCCAGCGTGACCTCAAACGGATCATGCAACGTGGCGAAGAGGTTCTGCGGACTGCCATCCACGAATACGACGGGTTCCAGACCACTGTCCAGCGGAGGCGACAAAGCAATCCTCACTGCCTCACCCCCAGCTCTCGTCGGATGATCTCCACCGTCTCACGTGCCACGACCTCCGGGCTCTTCGACCCTGCAACGTTGACCGTGACATTGGTCACCGATGGCTGCATGGCCCGACCCTGGGGGACGGTCTGCGCGGCGGGGACCTTCGCGAACACCTCACGTGGAATCTGACGACGGTTCATGGCCGCGTACAGGTCGGCACCGTAATAGCCGACCGATTTCACGTTGCTGACGAATTCGCCGCTTTTGACGCGCGCGTTCAGCAATGTGATGTTGTCTTCACCCGTGTAGGTGGCCTTGCCGGGCATCAGGCCCTCGATGACACGGCCGCCAGTGGCGTAGCCGCGCATCGAAACCCCATAACCGGTGAACAGGCCGCCGGTCTTGGAGGGCGGGCGAACGCCCACGCTGTCATCCGGCACGTCGTTTTTCATATAGTTATCAATGAAGTTGCGGACGATGTTCGTGGTGACCGTGACCTCCCTCGGGGTTTCCAAGGGTTCGTTGTTCACATCGCGGATCGCTTGCAAAGCCTGATCGTTCTCGCCGTAGATGTAGCCGGTTTTCGGGTCTATCTGCCAACCGTTGGCCTCGGCCATCTTGTTGAACAGTGGATCATTGTTGCCCTTGAGGATACCGGTCTTGTCATCGATGGTGGCTCCGGCCGCCAAAGCCATCGCTATATCGAACTGACTCTTGTCCAAGTCCAGATAGCCGGTTTTGGGGTCGATCTGAGCGCCTGTGGCTTCGGTGATCTTGTCCATGAGGTCTTTGTCGTCACCGGTCAAACGCACGGTCTTGTCATCGATTTTCTCGGCTTTCGCCTTCACCTTGTCCAGCACGTCGCTGGCCTCGTCCGTAATCGTAATCTTTACGTCGACAGGGTTAGCGGCCTCGCTGTTCATGGACTCGATGCTCTGACGCAGATTGTCGGCCTCGCTGCGGGCCAAACCGTAACGGTCTGCCTGAGCTGCGGCCGCGTCGGCGCTCATGCCGGCTGCCGTGGCGTTGGCGATGTATGCCTGGCGTGCGCGCTCGAGGATGTCGCCCGCCTGCTGGGTGGCTGCAGCGGCATCGCCATGGGCCTGACCCTCCTCGATGATCTTCTGCGCCGTGCTCTGCGCGGTGGACGCGAGCCCCTGCAGAGCGGACTGGCTGTCATACGCCTGAGACTCATAGCCCGCCAGAGCGTTGCCGTTGTCATCGAGCACTCGGCCGTTCTTCGCGATGTTCTCGTTAAGGTCGAGTATTCCCTGGTTGAATTGGGTGACGGCCTGATCCGCGGACAACTGCACTCCCGGCAAGCCGAGGAAGTCTTTCACCAGACCGTCAATGGCGTCGGCGAGGTCTTCGGCGCTTGTGGTGGCGTTGTCGGTGCTGTCGGCGTAGTTGTTGGTGCCTTCGGCGGCCGTGTCTCCGCTGGCTCCCGCCTTGGCGACTTCCTCATTGGTTTTGCTGACCTGTTCCTTGGCTTTGCTGACCTGGTCGGAGAGCTTATTGTAACTGTCTCGAATACTGTCTGTCTCCATGATGGACATGCTGTTTCCGGCGTTTTTCAGCTGTTCGTTGAACAGTTTTTGCGCTTCCTTGGATCCGTTGACGGCCTTTGCGAACGTGCTGTAGTCGATGCCGGCTTTGTCGAGTGCTTCTCCAAGGGAACCTAAGCCGGTGGCGAACTTGTCTCCGAAGTCCCATGTTTTGTCCTCGCCGCTGGCGATTTTCTTGATGAGGGTTTCGACGGAGCTGCCGGACTGGTTGATTGCGTCGGAGAATTCGCTGATGTTGGCTTTCGCGTCCTGCGCGGATTTGGCGAAGCCCACCAGCAGCGCGCCTGCGACCGTCAAGGCGATGCCCCATGGGCCGCCCAGCGCGGCGAACAGGCCGCTGCCGATGCTTTTCATGCCGTTCATTGCGGTCTGGCCTCGCGTCAGGCCGTTGGCGAGCGTGCCGGCGTTGGTGGACGTGCCGAGCATGGATGTGCCGAGCTGGATGATGCCGTCCTTGAGTAGTGGTGCGGCGGTGATGGCCCGCTGGAACGGGTCCAGCATCAGGCCGAAGTTCCGTGCCGTCTGCGAGCTGCTGGCGTTCAACGGTGCCATGGCGGAGTGCAGGGCGGTGAAGCCGCCACCCAACGCGGTCAGCAGCACGATGGACTGCTGTACGGGCGCTGGCAGTTGGCTAAACGCGTCCACCAGCGTGTCGAGCGTCTGCACGAGGGAACGCAATGGGCCCTGACCGCCCTCGCCCAAAGAGATCATGAGGGATTCGAACGAGCCGCTTAGGTTCTCCAAGTCGCCTTTCAGGTTGTTGTTCTTGGCGGCGGCCTGCTCGGCGGCGAAACCGGATTCGCTTACCGCGTCGGTCCAGTCGGCTATGCCGCTTTCACCTTCCTTGTAGAGCACGTTCGCGGCTCGTACCGCGTCGGCTCCGAAGATGGTGTTGAGCGCGGCATTGCGCTGCTCCTGGCTCATGCCGGACAGGCCCTGCTGCAGCTGGCCGGCCACGCCGGCGAGTCCGATGAATTCGCCGTTGGCGTCGTACACGTTGATGCCGAGCTCGTCCATGAGGCTCTGTGCCTTGTCGGTGGGGCTGGCCAGCCGTTGGAGCATGGTTTTGAGGCTGGTGCCCGCGTCGCTGCCGATCATGCCGGCGTTGGCGAACGCGGCGAGCGTGCCGGTGGTCTCCTGCATGCTGATGCCCATGCTGTTGGACACCAAGCCAGCCTGGTTCAACGCGAGGCCGAGATCGTGGGCGGAGCCCACGGCCTTGCCTGCACCGGCTGCCAGCGCGTCGGCCACCTGGGTGGATTCCGCTCCGGTCAGGTTGAACTGCTTGAGCGTGGTGGCCATGAGCTCGGCGGCGTCGCCGACGGCCATGCCGTCGGACGCGGCAAGGTTCAGCGCGCCGCTCAAGCCGCCGGAGAGAATATCCGAGGTTGACAGGCCGGCTTTGCCGAGTTCGTTGATGGCGTCGGCGGATTCGGTGGCCGAGTAGATGGTGTCGGCGCCGGCGTCGATGGCGGCCTGGCGGAGCTGGTTCATCTCGTCGGCGCTGGCTCCGGTGTTGGCCTGCACGGTACTCATGCTGGCGTCGAAGTCGGCGGCCATCTTGACCGCTGCCGCACCCAGTGCGGTGGCGGCGACTCCGGCTGCGGCGATGCCGGTGGTAATGAGCTTCGATTTGCCTCCGGCGGCTTCCATGGTGGTCGCGGCCTTCTGGCTTTCGCCCGACACTTTGGCCATGCCGGCGGTGAAGTTGCTGGTGTCCGCGAGCAGGCGGACTGTGATGTTGCGGTTCAATCCGCCTGCCATAGCGGCCTCCTGAGATTCATCTTGGTTTGATTCCCACCGTCAATGCGGACTGCTTCAGCTCGTTCTCGTTCGCATGGTCCTTCTTCCACTCCTCCAATCGCACGGATTGGAGCAGGGAGATCTGGCAGACGCCGACCTCGGCCGTGAAGTGGAAGGGTGTCTGCTCGTCATGGCAGACGCTGATGGGCATGCCGCATTGGGGGCATAACGAGTGTTCGTAGTCGTCGAGGGCGAGCATCCACTCGCGTTCGGTCTCGTCCCATTCGGTTTCCGGCGTGTAGCCGGTGATGCGCCTATGCGAGTCGCGTTCCACCCGATACGCTGGTTCCCAGCCGAGCCACCTTTTGTAGCTGATGCCGAGCTGGCGGCAGATTCGCAGTTCCCTTACCGTCTGCGGATTATCCGCGAGGCTGATTCGAGTGCGTCTTTTGGGTCGATGAGCTTCGCGTTCAGGTCACGGATCGCGTACCAGACCGGGCTGATCTGGCCGTCGGACAGTTCGGTCATGACGTTCGCCAGATCCTCAACCGGGGTTTCCGGCACGGTCTTCCTGACCATGAGTTTGATCGCGTCGGCGCAGATGTCCTCGATGCGCTGCTTCGGGATCCCGTTCTCGGTGACGGTGTTCGCCTCAAGCACCTGACGCCACTGGGAGAGCGGCAGGGCCTCCAGCGTGATGCGGATGGTGTCGTCCTTCACCTCGTCTCGCAGTTTGTCGATCTGTTTGGCGATGCGTTTGGCGGCGGCGTTGCCGCCCTCGGTCACATGCTGCGCCATGGCGCGTTCCAAATCGGCTCCCAATGCGGCGACCTGTTCGGCCTTCTCCTGATCCAATATGAGGTCGACGTCCACGCGCTTGCGCTTCACTTCCAAAGCCATGATTATCCCTTTCTGAAAAGTCTGCAAACCTTTCTGAGCGTGAGAGAAGAATGTCCGTGCGGGGCCAGAAAGGTTTAGAGTCCCCGCACGGAAGAATTGTCAGCCGCCGGCGATGGCCTCTTTCACCGTGACCGTCTGGCCGCCCTTACGGGGCTGCGGCGGTCACGGTCGGAGGCGTCAGACTTTTGGGGTCGAGATCTCTGCGGTCTCGGACTCCCAGCCGGGGGCCTTCGCGAACAGCGGGATCTTCGAGCGGATCATGGTGTTCGCGTCCGGGTTGATGACCTGCTTCTCGCCGCAGGTGACGCTCACGACGGTGAGCTTCTGCCCTACGGCGAGCGGCGCGTCGGTGGCCATGCCTCGACGGCGCACGATATAGCCGGAGGCACCCTCGTGCATGAGTGTGACGGCCTCGTTCTGTTCCTGGTGCTCGGTGTTCGTGTTGTCGATGACCTCGATGCTGATGTCGCCGGCGGACTTGCGGCCGGGGGCCCCGAAGTCCTGCACGGCGTTCTCGCGCTGGTCGGATACGGTGTCCTGTGATGGTTCGAAGCTCCAGCCGCCGAGCATGACGTAGTTCGAGATGTCGGTGCCGGCGTTGAGTTCGGTCAGCGTGGGGGCCTTGATGTTGGCGATGGTCGGCACCCAGATGGTGGTGATGTTGCCCTCGGCGCTGGTGCCGGGAATCTCTGTACCCAGTTTCATGGTCATAATGTGCTCCTTGAAGACTTTTGGTAAATGATTGGTTGACTATGGTCGGCTCCACGTGAAGCGGAACCTCAGGACGCGCACCTGGTAGCGGCGCGCGGTGTCGTCGGCGGTCAGACCGGCCGCGTATGCGCCGGAATCCTCGTACAGGGTGAGCTGGCCGACCGTGTAGCCCGGCGGCCGGGTGGGGGAGCGGTTCGCCAACGCGGGAATCAGCATGTCGTCACACCAGATGTTCACGCTGTCGGCGGTGGTGCTGACGGCGCGAACCTCCAACAGGGCGGAGTGGGCGGTGAGCCGCATCGTCTCCGCCATCACATGACGGTCGGTGGAGACGTGCGCGATGATCCACGGCGGCATCTCCGACTCCAGCGGCTCCTCCTGCCTGTACACCTTCACGCCGGACGGCATGGAGGGCAGCAGATCGAGAACCGCATTGGTCAAGTCCATGACGCTCATAATCCGATGGCTCCTATCAGCATGTCGTCGGCCGCGTCTCCCACGTATTCGGCGAGCGTGGGCAATTCCTGTTCGGCGAACTGGTAAAACCAGTGGGTTCCGCCGCCTTTCGCGGTGCCGAAGAACGCGATGTTGGCCAAGTCGGAGGCCCCGCCGTCGCGGGGACTCACATCCGCATAAATGGTGGTGCCGGTGCTGCCCATTTCGTAGCCGATGCCGATACGGCTGATCGCGTAGTTCGATGATGTCTGCAGGTCGGAGATGACGCCTTCCTTGACGTTTTGCGCGCCCTTCTTCACCGCCTGCGCGACCTTGACCGAAGCCATGGCGTGCGCGGCGGCGACACGACGGCCGAACGCGGTCAGCTCCGAAGCGTCTATGGTGATGTCACTCATTGCTGTTGCCCACCTCCTTCACATTCCACCGGCATGCGGTGGAGTGTGTCTTCTCGGACCGCATGTTCAACAACCGGAGTTTCCTGCCCTTGAGATTCGGGTCATCGGCCTCGGTTATCTCGCACACGTCACCCGGCAATAAACCCATGGTGCCGTAGGGGAAATGCACGTACATGCTCCACACGGGAGTGACGGCACCCAACGCTTCGACGATGCCGCCCTCCGTGTTCTCGGCAGCCAGACCGCCCGAGGTCTGCACCTTGCACTTGCCCTCATACACGGTGTTCGCAGCCGGTTCCACCAGTCCCGTTTCGGGGTCGGTGACCGGTTTGCCCATGTGGGTGACGCGGCACTGGTCGGTCATCAATGATTCGGCGAGCTGTCGGCCTCGGTTGAGGATGTGCTGCACGTTCATCGGAACACCCCTATGGCGATGCCTCGCATGCCGAACCTGTTGCGGAGGGCTCGTTTCGTGCCCTCGGGCAGTTCGAGTGCGTCGATGATCTCGGAGTCACCCTGACGGTAGCCGATCTGCACGTCGTCGATTCGTGCGTATGATTCGTCGCGGTGAGCGCCGGGGCCGCCGTTCGACTGCTGGACGAGTCCGGCTGCGACCATGCTGCACACGAGGCGCACGATGTCCGGGGGGATCGGGTCATAGCCGGCGAGCATGGTGACGGTGATGGAGCGGGGGACCATGTTCGGCAGGCTCCACAGGCTTTCCCTGTACAGCGCGTTGCCGAGCAGTTTCCAATCACCGGTCTGCTCGCCGTCCACGAGCACGCGGCTCACGGAAATCACGGGGCGCATGGGCAGGTCGAGCCTGCGTGAGGTTTCACCGGGGATGGTCACCGTGTATTCGCCGCGTGTGATGGGGCACCCTGCGGCGTCGCGCACCGCTGCGGAAACCGATTCGAGCAGCTTGCCCGCGAGCTTTCCGTCCGCGTATTCGATGCCGTATGAATCAAGGTCCTTGATCGTTGCCAGCGTGTCCATGAGCCCCCCTTATGCGGTTATTCGGCTTCGCCCGCGTAGGGCATGGCCTCATAGCTGCCGGCCATCACTTGCCCACCTTGAAGTGTACGGTGGCCAGCGCTTCGGGGCGCACGACCTTCGCGCCGTACAGGTGCAGCCCCTTGACGATGTCGTCAAAGCCCTTCTCCTTGCGGGTGGCCTCGACCTTGGCGATCTGCTCCGCGAACGTGGTGGCCGCGTTGGTGCCGGCGATGATGACGTTGCCCTCATCGGTCGGAGACTGGGTGGTGCCGCCCTTGGCTGCGGGAGCGTTGTTGGACTTGAGGATGGTCATGCCCGCGGCCTCGCCGACGACTCCGTTGAGCAGCGTGGAATGAGCGGACTCGGCGCCAGCGACGAAACGGGCATCCTTGCGCAGCAGGCCATAGAAGTCCGGGTTGACGATGACCCAACGGCCCGCGTCGGGCACACTCTGCTTGTCCAATGCGGTGGCCAGATCCACGATGGTGTCGTACGCCTTGGTGGCGGTGGCTCCGGAAATCGGGTCGAGCTTGCTCTTCGCGCCTGCTGCCATCAGGTCGGCCAGGTACTGGTCGGTCAGGTCGCGCAGCTTGTAGGCGGCGTCCTGGGAGTATGCGGCGGTCAGGTTGTTCATGGCCTGGCGCTTCTCCACGTCGTCGATTTCGAACGCGAAGTACTTGCTCTGGTTGATGACGAGTTCGCCGGCGTCCTTGTCGGTGGCCGGTTCGATGGTGATGTCGGTGTGGGCCGTGTAGTCGCCGATGCTGATGTGCGCGATGCCGGTGATGTGCACGGTGTCGCCGTAGTTGGCGATGTCGCCCTCGTAGTCGCGGTTCACTGCGGAACCGTAGACGAGGTTCTTCTGGAGTTCCAGCAGGATGTTGGCGCTCCACAGTTCGGGGATGAAATTGGTGATGGCCATTTAAGGCCTCCTTCCGTTTAGTTGGCTCCGAGCAGGTCCTTCAGTCGTCCGTCCTGTTGGGCTTTGACGATTTCTGCGGGGCTCATGGTTTTCAGGTCGTCTCGGGTGAGCTGACCCTGATGGCGGTCGCCGTCCCGTGTTCCGCTGGGCGGCGTGATGTTCGCGCCCGAGGGCGCTTGCTCGGCTTTCCCGAGATAAGGTTTCTGTTCCAGCAGTTCGCCGATGGAGTCGGCGATGGCCTGCGTGTCCACGCCGCCGTCAGCCGTGACGGTGAATTTGGACAGGTCGAGGTAGCGTAGGGCGTCGGCCGGGTCGGTGAGCTTGCCGCTGGCTGCGGCGCGGACTTCGGCCTTGAGGATGCGCTGGTTGGCGGCGGCAAGGGCCTCGTCCTTGACGGCCTGCTCCTTCCGGGCGGCCTCGTATTCGGCCTCCTTGCCCTGCAGGGCGGCGATCTGTTTTTCGAGTTCGTCGACCTTGTCGGCCTTGGCGTAGGCTTCGTTCAGTTTCTTTTCGAGGTCGCGGTTGACTTTCCGCTGGCCCTCGAACTTCGACTGCCAATCCTCGCCGCCGGTGTTCTCCGGCTTCTTGGACTCGTTGTCGTCCGAATTCTGGTTCTGGTTTGCGGGATCCATGTTCTTCCTTTCGATTCGCTGGATCATTGCTGGAAAATCTGTCCGCCGGAGGTGACCCATCGGCGGTATTCGCGTTCGCACTGGGCCGCGATTTCGGGGGTGAGGGGCATGCGGCCATCGTTGGGGTTGCGGCCCTCCAATACGGCCTCGTAACGGAGCTTCGCGGTCTGAACGCGCTTCTCGGCGGCGGTCAACAGTTCGACGCGCCCCTGCCGGTACGTGTTGTCGTGCAGCCACATGCCCTTGCGGATCTCGGGCACCTTGCCGCGCCAGTCGTTGTCCACGAAATATCCGTTGGCCTTCAACGCAGAGATGGTCTTCTCCCGGTCGCCTCCGGTCAGCGAGTAGATGCCGTCGATGGACAGGCGGCGTTTCATCCTCCGTCCGGACTGTTGCGCGTATTGCATGCTGGCCCACCCGTATCGGGTGGTGCCCTCGCTGGTGGTCAACGCCGTATAGCCTTTGCCCACCTTCCGCATGCCGCGTTTCGAGTTGACGATCTGGTAGATGTCGGCCCCGTCGCGGATGGCCTGGGCGTAGTTCGTGCCGAAGCGTTTGTCCTGCTCCTCATGGGAGAGACTTTTGAAACCCTCCATAGGGTCGCTGATCCATCCCTGCTGTTTGGCCATGCTCTGGCTGCAGGGCACGTGGCGGCCGTGGCAGTGGGGGTGGCGCAGGAACCCCTCGTTGAATCGGAACCATTTGCCGGCCAATATCATGCACCTGTCGCAGCAGGTGGCGGATTCGACGCGGATGTAGCCGACCTTGGGACGGCTGGTGATGTCCAGTGATTCCGCCTGGCGGGCGGTGTCCATGACCGCCAGAGAGGTAAGCATGACCAGCAGGTTGCGCCCATATTCCAATGCCTCCAACGTGGAGCTGCCGGTGCGTATCGCGTGCAGGGCGGCGAACACGGGGGATTGGAAGTAGGAGGCGATGTCGAGGCCGGACGGAGCCCAACCGGCGAATGCGTTCGGGTTAGCCAAAGCATGGGGAGTGACGTATACGCCCTGTTCGGAGAGCATCATGCCGCTCGCGTCGATGGCTGTCTCCGCCGACTTGGTTTGGATGGTGGAGAACAGGGTGAGGAAGTCGCGGCTTATCGACTTCCACGACGCCTGGATGTTATTGGCGTCGACCCTGTTCCATGTTCTGCGAGCGGCCCTGTCCGCCGCCAGCTCCAAGGTCGCCAGCCGTTTCTGGCTGTAGGCCAGCACCTGAGATTCGACCGCCATCAGCGCCTCCGATCTGCAGGGCACGGTTCAACGATTCGAGTTCGGGGTCGGCCATCTCGTCGGCGCGCATGCGCATGATGCGCTGCACCTCGTCCGAGCTTTGCCCCATCTGCTCCGCGACCCATTGGATCGGGAAGCCGAGCTGCTTGTACTTGAGCATCGCGTCCGCCATCAGCGTCTCGCTGCGATACTGCGGGGTCGCGAACTGCACCTTGGAGTCGGCGATGATGTCCGCCTCAGCCACGTCGTTCTCGTAGCGCATGGCGATGCTGCAGATGTCGCGGATGGGGGATTTCAGGAAGCTGATGCGTTCGATGGTCTTGGATACGAGGCCGGCTTCGGCGACCTCGTAGCCTGTGGCCGGAACCTCCGCGTTCGTCAGCAGGTAATGGCCGGGGGTGCGTGTTTCGGCGGCGATATGCTCCACCGCTTTTTCGATGACCGGGATGAACACGTTCAGGTTCGAGCTTGACCATTCGCCCAGGTTCACGTTGTCGCCGGTGAACTGGTAGATGCGCTCCAGCACCTGCTTGTCGAGTTCGATGGGCTTCTCGCCGACCTGCTGTCCCTCCTCGTTGTAGACGGGCTCGACGAGCGGGTCTCCGCCGAGGATGACTCGTGCCGGCAGTGAGGCGTAGTCCAATGCGTTGAGCAGGTATGCCCATACGACGTTGACCGTGTCCTGCATCGATTCGACGTGCGCGATGTCGCTGATCGGCGCATTGTCCAATAGCATCTGGTTGCGGAACTCGCGCAGGGGAATCGTGTCCAGACCGGTGGGCTGAGGGTCATTCATCTTCCAGCCGTACACGTCGGGCGGCACGCGCTGGTCGGTCAGATCGAGCATCTTCTTGCGTTCCATGCTGACCGTCCAGCCGGGCACCATGAGAGTGCCGTACTCCTTGTCGTCGCCCTGCTGGATGAGGAACCCGGCTGACGGCTGGCCGGTGCGCGCATCGTAGATGACTGCGGCGCTGTCCGGGTGCTCGAACGTGATGCGGGCCCTGCCATCGACCTGCGTGACCAAGGCGAACGCGCGACCCGTGGTGGTCATCATCAGCGCGGCTTCCTGCAACCCACGTTCGAAGTCGTTGCGGTCAAGGCATTTCATGATGCCGGTGCCGAGCTTCACGTCATCATATGGGACGAAGCCCTTGAACTTGATGCGTTCCACTGGGGCCTGCGCCACGGGGAGGCACCAGTTGTCGGAGAAGTCGGAGAACCGGTCGCTCATGTAGCGTTCGAATTCCTTGGACGCGAACTTCAGTTTGCCGCGTTTGCCGAGCACGTAATCGGTATGCGTGCCGATGCTGGGCCGGCGGAACTGGATTTTGTCGGCCAGTCGGTTCGCCAATGAGGACAGTTCCTGCTGGCTGTAGTCCATCAGTACCTCCTTCTGGTCGATGATCCGGTAAGCATGTAATTGTGTTTGCGAGCGCCCCAGCCGGCGGCTCGCGCGTCGCATGCGGCTTCGTGGGCGAGCACGCTGGTCACGGCGGCGTCTATTTTCCTGTTCTGTTGGGGTTTCGCCAGTCCGTAGCGTTCCAGGGTCTTGGCGACCTTTCGCGCGTTCATCATGTGGGTGCGGGTGATGGGGCAGCCGTCCTGTGTGATGCGATGTGTGGTCAGGTCGGCTTCGAATCGGCGCAATGCCTCGTAGACGGCTCCGATGCGGGAGCTGCCCGACATGCTCCATGGCATGAATTTCTTCGGCCCGTAGGCGCGATCCCATGCTTCTATCTCCGATTCCCATGACAGTTCGTCGCGGAAGCCGGGGTCACAGTAGGCGCGTTCGATTTTGTAGCGTTCGTTGAGTTCCGCCCATGCTGCGGATACCTCGGCGCGGGGGATGCGCCCGCCCCACTGCTTCGGGTTCCAGATGGTCGCACGCCGGTCGGGCCCGTATCGGGGAGTGAATATCAGCCCGTCGAGGGTCTCCATCTTGATGCATGTCCAGTCGTCGTTCTCCGAACCGTCGAAGCCCGCGCATACGCGCGTGCCTTTTGGCGGGTTCGGCAACCAGAGTTCATGCGCCGGCATAGCAGCTCTCCCACAGTCCGTCTTCGAGCCATGCGCCGCCGCCCTGCACCAGACGGTTCCCGAAGAACCGTTCCGCTTGGGTAGGGTCGGTCTTCATCAGCGCCTTGGCTTCCGATTCGATGGAATTAAGGTCGACCCACGGGGAGCCACGATACACGTATTCGAGCATCTTCAAGCGTTCGGATTTCAGATTGAAGTCCAACGGCCGGCCGTCGCGGTGACGCAATGATTTCGCGAGATCGGGGTTCCGGTAGAACACGAACACGTCGTCCTCGGCGTTCTCGAACACCTGCTGCGCGTAACTGTCCTCGCCCGGATCCCATGCGTTCGTCCACGCATGTGTGCGGCCGCCCATGCCGGCGGCTCCTCGGCGCTGCGTGGTGGCGACCGCTATCATGCCGTTCGATTTCGTGTACAGGCCGGCCTCGTCCTGTTCGGCGTCCGTGATCGGATTGCCCAGACGGGATTTCGCCGAGGCGGTGACCACGTCGATGCGATCCAAGTCCAAGGCGTCGGCCTCGCCTTCGCGCCCCGGCTGCAATATGCGGATGAAGGTGTCCCTCACGCGCATGAGCTCCTTGAGCGGGCCCAGCAGGATCGTCGCCACGAGAGGACGGTAGATGTTGCGTACCTGTTCCTCGGAGTTGGCGGTCAGCTGGATGAGCGGCGACGGATGTCGACGGCCTTTCGGCTCGCCCGGATTGTACGGCCACTCCCAGCCGCACGGACAACCGTTGTCAGCGCAACGGTACATGTCGCCTTCTCGCGCCCAGCCATCGAAGATGGTGGGCCCGCAGCCCTCGGCGGCGGTGAAGAACGCCGTGCATGGCCCCTTGCCCCATTTCTGCGGTCCGACGGTCAGCGTCATGCGGTATTCGAATGCCTGGTTGAGTACCATCGGGTTGTCGACGGTGACTTCCTCGGGCGGCACATATGGGGCGTCCTCGCGGATGCGCCAACGGTTCGCCGCCAGCCAGTACTGCCAGTCGGACAGCACCACTGGACGGCCTCGCAACGGGCCGTCGGGCTGCCGGCAGTGACGTTCGATCCATGCGCACACCAGATGCCCCAACGTGGGGAAGTCGATGAGCCATGAATCCTCGTCAGCCATTGCCGCTCATCCGACGCTGGTACACATGCCTCGTCTCGTCCATGGGAGAGCGTTCGGCGGCCGATTCCCGGTTCAGCTCCTTGGCCCTGCGGCGCGTGAACTCCGAATCGACTGGCTTCCGCTCGGGCTCCGCTTCGATCTTCCAGCCTAATGCCTGCAATCCGGCGGCGCTCATGCCGACGCGGTCGGAGATGCGCAGCAGCACGGTCAACGCCGTGGGTGCCGGCGCGATCTCGCATGCGGTGGAAAGCCGCGCGTACAACGCCAGTTCCCGGATCATCCACTTGAACTGGGGCAGATGCCAGGCGCGTGCCTGAGGCAGCTTCCACAGCCACTTCCACTTCTCCGCCTCAAGTTTGCGGACGCGCTCGTCATCGGCGGGCTCCAAGGGCCATTCCGGCGGCTTCATCCGGCACTCGGTGTTCGGCAGGCTCTGCAATGTGTATCCGAGTCTGCGGCTCTTCTCGCTGTTCGGGTCCTTGGCCGGCCCGGAGCGTACTCGTTTGCCTCCACTTGGCATGATGTTCACCTCTCGTCATGGCCTTGCGCCCCTAGCGACAGATCGACGAGACCGCCCTCGCGGCGGCCCGCCAGCGATGTTTGAACCCTGCGCACCCGACAGACAGCTCACCGGCGGTCCAGGCAGGGGTGGTCGATACCCCACCCCCCTGGGTGTTGCCGGTCGTTTTTGCGGGGATGTGCGGCTGCTGATTGTTTTTTACTGTTTGGTATTGAAGCCTGCTGGTCTTGTTCTGCCGGTTTTCACGTCGTGGCATTGTTTGCACAATCCTCGTCCGAACTTCGGGTCGTTCGGATTGAGTCGCATGTCTATGAGTTCGATTCGCTCGTATGGATAATGATCCGCGATTGTGCTTGGTTTTCCGCAGAGCCCCTTGTGTTTGCCGCAGCCTCCGTGCTCGGGGTCGCCGGGGCATGTGCAGTATGGGTCTCGTGCGAGCACCTGCCTGCGAAACGATTGATGTCCCTTGGTGTTGTAGGGGTTGCGTCCACGGGTACGGGTGCGGTCCCGCTGGGCCCGGGTGCAGGCGTCGCATTTGCGTGCCGGTGTCTCGATGAGGTTCGGGCATCCGGGGGTCGAGCAGACTCGCCAGCTCATGTGTGCCTCGCAGTCATTGTGTTCGTTGGCGTGTCTTGGTGTCCCCGGCTTGCATATCTATAGTTATTGTGTTACTATAGATATGTCAGCCAAGGAAAGGAGGTGAACATGGAACAGATCGCGGAGCTGCTCAAGGCCATCGGGGAGTTCCTCTCCGGATTGGGTGCGGCACTCGCACCCATCGCCGCCGTGGCCGTCGCATTGATTGCGAAGAGCAAGCCGCGAAAGCCGCTGAACAGACGGCGCAAGCGGTAACAAGAGCCGTGGATTCCGGATAATCGTACTATCCAGAGCCACGGCTCCACTCCCAACTATTCCATGGAACATCATGAACGGCAAGATAGGAATCATCGCACTCATGTTCGGAGTCGTCAGCCTCGCGCTGGCCATCGCATCCCAGAGCGTACCGGCAGGTGTGTTCGGAATGTGCTCGGGCGTGCTGGGTTATCTGGCAGGAAGGGCAAGCAATGGCGACTGAATACCTCGGCGTCAAACAGGTCGCAGAACGCCTCGGCATCACCAGCGGCGGCCTGCTCAACCTCAAACTCCCTGAGCCCGACGCCACGATAGGGCGCACGCGCGGCTGGTTGCCTGAGACCATCGATGAATGGAACGCTCAACGTCCGGGACGTGGTGTCGGAGGGGGGAGACCACGCAAAAACAAAGCATAGATACGCGAAAACCCAGCCACATGAGCTGGGTTTTTCGACACTAATCCACTGACATTATGCGGTCACAGTTAGCTCTTTGTCAAGTCCGCCACTGATGACGAGCCGGTAGACGCTGCTGTATGAAATGCCTTGGGGCGTGACATCAAGCTTGCCTCGGGATTTCCACACGGTGAGCGTATGCCTTTTGACGGTGATTCCCGCGTCCGTGAACGCCTTGGCTATCTCAGCCGCAGACCCGCGCCTGGAATCATCCCAACACAACGTCTTGAGCCTACGCAGTTTAACCGTCTGCGCTCGCTGTTCCCTCCCGCACACGGGGCAGGTGACCCACTGGTCACTGGGGCCTGCGGTGAGCATGGTCTCGCATAGTTCGCAGGTACCTATCTCGCGGCGTTGCTCCGGCGGGTCCAGCGCAGTATCGACTTTGCGGGCGATGCCGTCAACGACGTGCATGTAGAAGCCCGCGTCGGCGAACGTGGCGAGTTTGGGGTGTCCGGCGCATGCGATGAGCGTGGCCTTCAGATCCTCGTTGCGTTTGTCTTTGCGCCAGTCGAGTGCGTCGATGCCGTCGAGGCGGCGCCATAGTTCGCGGGCCGTGGCGTCGAGCATGTCAATCAGGTCGAGCACGTCCAAGCGTATCGGTGTCGGGGGAGTGGCGGTCTGGATGCGCACGGGCGAATGTCCTCCCGGATGCAATGTCGCGTCGAGGCTGTCATGCAACGGCGTGACATCACGCGCCAAGCGCAATAATGTGCCTGCGAAGCGCATCTCGCACGTCTCGCACAGCGAACACCCCTCTTCGGTCATCATCTTGCAGTTCTGGCAGTTCATGCTAAGCCCCTTCCGGCTGGTCGGCTAGAATAATGCTTGCTTCTCATCGCCCTGGCCGACCACAGTCGGGGCTTTCTCATATTTGAGCCGCGAATACGGCATGTCCCATATCCGTTTGAATTCCTCGAGCTCACTTTTCGTGAGATTGCGCCCGCCCCAAGGTTTGCCTGGCGGACGTTCCCGTTTCGGCGGTTTGAACGGTTTGACGCTTATCCGGGCGAGATGACACATGTGCATGGCCAGATACTGGCCGTCCGGCATGATGCCCACGCTGCCGCAGGTGCTGCGCAACAATGGGTGACCAACGGACGGCAGCCATGTGACGCGGGTCAACGGCCGGCCGAGGATTATCGCCACGGTCAGGTCATCACCCTCCACAAGTCCGCAGTCCCACGACTCCCACACGCTCTCCCTGTCCTGAATCACATACAGGCCACACCCCTCGCAGACCGTGACCACGAGCGGGCTGGATTTCGGTATGAACGAGCGCAGCCACGATGGTTTGCGCTCACGGGCACGAGGGCTGCTCATGATTGATATCCAAGTTGTCGGAGAATCGAATTCCAAGAAGTTCGAATCTCAGCATCACCCAGTCCGCTGATTCTGCCCCTTTCGAAGAAATCATCCTCGATCTGACGTTTGTTGTCTGGATGATTCGCCAATCGACCAAAGCCCCAAGCATGAAGATCATTGTTGCGGCTGCCTTCCGGAATAGGAGACATATCCGGCCTGCCCGAATTCTGACGAAATCCCGAACCCGTATGGACGACGTTGGGGCGGTCTGCGGCTGACCGAAGCCGGTCATTATCGAATCCAGTGACGTATCCATGGTTCTTCAACCAGAAAACCATCTTGGCTGATAGGAACGGAATATCGCCGTTTTCGGGTGTATCACACAACGAGTACACGCCTTCCTGCACGGAGGATCCGGGCCCGACGACATATCCTTTCTGCTCCACCCTTGTATCGATCGGAACGCCATGCGGATGCGCAGCGTTCTTCATCTTTCCCAATAGATCGTCGGGAATCCGGTAGTAGGCGTGGAATCCGCCGCTTGGAGTGCGCACGAGATAGGTGCCAGGGAAATCAGCCGACGAATAAGGTCCTATCTGGGAGTTGACGATCTCCCAGCCGGACTCTCCTCCTTCCTTGCTCCTGTCCATGTCCACAACCATGAATCCCGGTGCCGGAACCACGGCAAAGGCAGCGCCGGCCGGCCGGCAACTGGTATCCACCTGCTCGCTCTGGGCGAGCTTCTTCCAATTCAAAGCCTTCTTATCCGGATTAGCCGGCACATAATCGCAGACGAAACCGAACTCGGAAGGCAATGGAACTGTTGTGCCGTTCAAATCGATGGGCTCCGGAGGTTCGGGAGTCATGAACGTGTCGGCGGACTGGTAGGCGGACGCGGCCTCGGCTCGATACGGGGAGAACCGTTGCTCGTCTTCGACCGACAGGACGCGGGTGGCAGTGCCGTCAATATTCCTCACGCCGGTCTTCAATCCGAGCTTGTTGATGCTGTTCTTATGCTCCCAGGCACTCTCCGAATATGGGTTAGCGCCGGATATCGCATACCCGTTGGACACAATCTGGTCGACCAGCCACTGCTCGGCTTCGGACAGGTCGGCGGGGTCGCCGATAACGATGTCGCGGAAGGGCTCGTCCCCACGTTTAAGCCACAAAGAGCAGGACGCCATGATGAACGGGGCCACTCCGAAACGGTCCCGGAATTCCAGTAACGGCAAGAAATCCGATGCCTTGCGATTGTCCCGCATGCGCACGTAGACGAATCGCCTGACGCTGGCTGCGGTCATCGTGGTGATGACGGGGTTGTTCGTCGCGATGACGAATGTGCATCGGGGCTTCACATCGACCGAATCCTGTTGAATCTTGCGGCTGGAAATCGTGTCTCCGGTGGAGATCTTCTTCAACGCGGTCATCTGCTCCACGGTGACGGTATCCGCATCCTCATCAAACACCCACAGTGTCCCGATGAGCTTGTTCGCCTCCTGATCGCTGGAGAAACCGCCTTGCCCTCGCCTTCCTCCGAGAATCTTCTGCGCGTCCACCGGCTTCGCCAGATCAGGGAAGGAACGGGACAAGGCCCCCAACAGGATGCCTTTGCCGTTGCCTCCGTCCCCGTACAGGACGTAGCTCAGATGCTTGTACGGCTCCATGAGGGGAGTGGCGAACATACGACAGAGATTCTGTGCGGAATGCTCGTTTTCGGTGACGTCGCGAAGGAAAGCGATGGCCTGGCCGACGAGCCTCGAATCATACGCCATGTCGAACGTCAGCTCATACGGCTGGTCGAACAAAGGGGTGCCGGCGTCGAATCTGCGGATGACTCCTTCCGTGCGCAGGAACGAGCAGTTGGTGAACTTGATTCCATGTCTGACGCGCTTGTCGAGTTTTGAGCATTCGACGCGCAGCTGGTCGTTCCACGGGAAGTACTGTTTGGCCTTCGGCACATGGTATTCCGCTTCGAGACTGCTGATCGCGTGCCAGGTGTTGAGCAGGATGTTGTGCCCTGTGCGGTCGACGTCGCGGACGTATAGGGTGCGGTTGTCGTCTCCGAGCAGTAGGGAGTCGTTGCGGAAGTCCCATAGGGCTTTCGCATACCCGTCGTCGAACCATGGGTGCGGGTTCCTTCCCGTGTCGTTGCGTGGGATTTGCACGCTTTGGCCGATGCGGTCGTAGAAGGCGTGCCGTTCCGGCTTCAATGCCGGTCCCATTCCAAGCAGCACCTGTTGCACATGGGATGGTCCGTCTGGGATTATCGAGCAGTGGTGAATGAACATGTTTACCCCCTTTCGGTAACAGCGAAAACAGGGAGATTACAGAGACGTGTAATCTTTTAATCGTTGGAATTCCAAGGAAAATACCTCTCTATAACACCTCTAACACTTATATGTGTGTGAGGGAGGTTATATAGGAGTGTTTGAGAGGGGTTTATATATAGGAGAGACGTGTTTCTGTTGTTTCTCCTGTTTTCGTTGGAATTTCAACGTTTTGGGGATTACACGTCCTGTAATCCCGTGTTACCCGCGTTGTTTTTCCTTCCTCATGAGTCCTTCGACCATGCTCGCGAAGTCCCTGAAGGCGTCCGCGACGGAGTCCGCGTTTTCGGCTGAGAACGAGATCAGGTCCCGGTATTCGATGTCCCTGCCTTCGTGGTTGTCCATCAGATACGTCTGTATAAGCTGTCGTTCCGGCGACAGTCCTTCGATCCTGCTTATCCTGCATCCGAGGAACATGTGTGGCGCGATTTCGACCAGTTGCGTCGGCCCGTTGGTCATGTAGGTCATTTCATGCCTCCTTGCATGCGGGGTAGTGTTGGTGTGCCCAAGCGAGTGCGGTCTGGCAGTCGCGGAGCCATGAGAAGACTTGCGGGATATTGCGCTGAATCTCTTCCCATTCCCGCGGGTTGTCCGGTGTCCAGGTCTGTGCCCAGTATTCCCCGCCGTAGACCACGCCCTCGTCTGGGTAGTAGTCAATCGAGAAGTCGAGTCCCAGGTTCGGTTCGTCGGATTTGAAGATCCTCAGAGAGCCGGGGTCTCGTTTGTCGAGCTCCTCGAACTTGAAATCAGACGGCGGGCAGACGGACAAAACGGGTAACTTTGCCGGTCGATTGCTCATGCGCGCACCTCGGTTTCGGTGAAACGCGCTTTGAGGTCTGCGGCGTTGATGAGGGTCTTCTTGGCCGTGACGCGATAGGCGCGTAGCTTGCCGGCTTTCACGAGGCGGTCTATGGTCTGCGTCGAGCATTTGAGCGCCTGTTCCGCCTGCTTTTTGGTCACCGTTTCGGGGAGCCCGTCGAGTGCGGCTGTAGTATGTGGCATGAGTGTTCGATCCTTCCTGGCGGTTGGGTTTGATGCTTACCGGCTCGTCCTGTTGGCGCAGGACGAGCCATTTTTTGTTCTCTGGACAGAATCTGGGATATTTGTTCACCTGTTCTTCTGTCCAAGAGACAGAATACACCATTTCTGTCCAGTTCACACCAAATCACATGAAATAGCTGATAAAATCTGTAAATATGACAGTGATTGACGACAGGGCAGGGCTTCAGACCGACACGTCGACGTTCGGCACACGCATGAAGCGATACCGCACCATGGCGAAACTCAGCATCGCCAAACTCGCAGACTACCTAAAACGGGAATACGGGGAACTTGCCCTTTCCGAAAACGTCTTGACCAATATCGAACTGGGCCGCAAAACCGACATCAGCGTGGACGCGACGATTCAGATAGCCCACGCATTGCATATCACTCCGCTCGCCCTCATCTGCGATTTGGAGGAGCCGTTCCTCTTAAGCGACAACCCGATATTCGGCACGAGAACAAAATACGGCATCTGCAATATCTTTCTGTCGGAGATGATTGTCTTCGACAGAGTTGAACTCAATACGGCCATGACTCGAATTAAATCCATACTCGACGAATCAAAGAGATATTGGGGCGGCGTATCCAATTATCAAACGTATATGGATATCCTTCGCCGTACGTTGCGAGATGAACAACCTGATGACCCGGACGATCCGTTGTATTATGGCCCCGGTCCGAATATGGCGTTTTACTATCTCTCACAGAGCATAGACGATATAGAGGAATCCGTGACGGTGATGGAAGCCGCAGACGTGACAGTGCCTGATTCGGAAAAAAGGAAAATCGAGGCCGCCAAAGAGGCTTTTGATTCAATTCGTAAAATGTGCATCGCAAAGGGAATTCTCTCTTTGGATGAACAAGAAAGAATTAACGACGTCTTTGAGGAAATCGGGCAATTCCCTTCGAAACGGCCTTTGACATCGGATTAGATTTTTGTGCCGTGCACGCCTTTGCATTCGTGCGGGCCGCTTGGATACGGCTACGGCGGTCGGGACTGGTATCAGTCCTTGTCGGAGTCCTTGGTCTTGTGCCAGCCCAAGAGCACGAGTCTCACGCTCATGAGCTGCAGGCTTTCCGAGTCGACGTCACGGAACCCGACCTGATCGGAGGCAAGGGAATCCATGTCTTTCATCAACTCGATCCACTGGTTCTGCAGGTGTTTCAGCAGTTCGTCCATCAGAATTCACCGGTTTCGGGCATCTGTTCGGAGCCTCCGTGGTTCTGCGGCTGCGCCTGGTCGGTGACGGCCGTGACCGCTTCGACCGGCACGCCCAACAAGGCGGCGATCTCCTGCGGCGGCTTGCCCAACGCCTTCAACTGGCTGACCTTCATCGGATCAACTTGAGGCTGCTGCTGGCCAAGCTGCACCGGCTGAGCGGGTTGCTGAGGCTGCTGTTGCGCCGGCGGATTCCACGGGTCGGTTGGAGCCGGCTGATACCCCTGATTCGGGGCCTGTGCCGCCTGCTGTGGCGCGTACTGCTGTGGGTAACCCTGTTGCGCTTGCTGTTGGAACGCCGGCTGTGCGGACTGCTGGGGCTGGTTGACGAGCCCGTTCACGCTGTTGGCCGGTTCGAACACGTACTCGTAGAGCTTCGCCGGATTCTGCGGGTTCTTGCTCTTCGGGTCGAAGCCGGTGAACGTGGCAGTCATCCGGTCGCCTTTGCGGGGCGCGTGCTGCATGCCGGCCAGACGCATTCCGGCACGGAATGCGCCCAACTGCACGCCCCAGCCTTTGATCCAGACCGAACGGCGGCCATCGTCATCGTCCACGCTGGGGTCGCGCAACTGGGTCTGCAGGATGACGTGGATCTGCTCCATCGGCTTGCCGTCGTTCCAATACCCTGGCTGCTTCGTGTTGTAGTCGCGGTACTGGGTCTTCTCGATCAGGTCGATGACGCCGGAAACGCTTGCCCCGGGCTGACTGTTCGCGTCGAAGAACGATTTCGCGCCGCGGCCGGCCACGAGATCGTCGAGACTCCCCGAAGCCTGGGGCGTGGGCTGTTGGAAGCCGCCGTATGGGGGCTGTCCGTAAGCCTGTTGGGGTTGGCGTCCGTAGCCGCCGTACTGCTGTGGTTGCTGTCCGAACATTGTTCTGTTCCTTTCGTTGGATTTGGATTGTTATTCGGCGGACTGGTATTCAGGTTCGAGCAGGGGCATGAGCTGCATCCACTGGTCGGGGACTTCGGGCCATGCCTGTTCGTCGAATTCGGGGAGCGTGGTCGAATCCGGCCACGTGTTGCAGTCGAAGCAATGCGCCTTACTGCGGGGCAGTTGGCGTATCCACGAGTCGCGCATCCTGGGCCCGTCCGCCAGCTCGATCACGTCGAGCAGGTTCGCGAGCAGGTTCGCCCTCGATAAGGCCCACATGCCAGGTTTCTCATCGAACTCCCGCTCCCACGGGTAGGCGTCCTTGAGGGTCTGGCTGTTGCGGGGGAGGAAGTAGATGCAGCTGCGCCGCACGTCCACACCCTCGTTCCTGAGCCCTATCCCGTACAGGCTGGCCTGCACCCGGTATGTCTGGGAGGGGCCGTTGGCTTTCGCGAGCTTCAACGTGGAATTGTCTCCCACGTACTTCCAGTCGATGGTCGCGCCTTCGGCCACGTCCCACAGGTCGATGCTGCCCTTGATGTCGTAGCCGCCCGTGATGCCGTTCAACCGGCCCACGGTAACCGTGTACTCGGTGCGGTACAACGGGTTGAGCTCTGCGGTGTTGAGTTCGACGGGTGCGGGGCCGTCGAATATTCGGCCGCCGTACATGACCTGCGGGTTGGAGAACAGGCGCTCGAAGTGCTCGTGCAGACAGGTGCCCGTGTAGGGCAGCCACGCCGGTTGCTTCGACTGATCCCATCCCGCCAGTTTCGCGGCGAGACAGTGCAGGCAGTCCGTGCCCAGTTCGCTGGGTCCGAGCTCGCGCTGCAGGTTGCGTGGCTTGTTGACGATGTCCGCCTCGATGATGGCGCGGATCTTCGGCCACAATCGTGGCTCCTCCATCGTGCCGATTTTGGTTTTCGGCGTGACGGGCGGCTTGCCCATATCGGGCGCGGTTTGGGTCATGGGCGGTATGTCGACGGGTATCGCGTCACCCTGCTGCTGGGCTTGTGCGACGGCCAATACCGCCTCATTCATGCTCACGGTTCTTCACCTCCTTCAAAAACTCGTTGATCTGTTTCTTGATGTCCGTGAGTGCGGTCCGGCTGAGCCGTGTGATGGCCACCGCCTCGTCCGAATTGTCGAAGCGCAGCGTGTAGGTGCGGTCGCCGTCCTTCGCGATGGTTACCGGCATGCTGCCGAAGGCCATCGAATGCACGGGGAAGCCGGTCTTGCCTTGCGTCTCCAGTTCGCGTATGGCCTTGTGGATGCGTCTGGCGACGGTGAGGCCCAGCTCGTCGAGTTGCTCGGAACGGATGACGTACAGGTCGTCGGTCAGCTCGTTGCCGTTCTCGTCGTGCAGGTCGTAGTCGGCGATAACGCTTTCCACGATCTGGGCGATGCCCAGGCTGGACAGTTCCGCGCTCATGAGACCACCACCATAGGCTTGCCGCTCATCGCGTAATCGGCCACCGCGTCCGCCGACAGCAGCTTCTCCAACTGGCTGAGCGGGCGCGGCCGCAACTGGTAGGCTCCGGGATACTTGGTGGCCGGGTAGGCCTTTTCGAACGTGCCGGCGTTGATGCGCCGCGCGCCCGGCTTGACCTGCACCTTGAGATTGCCGGCCTGGTAGGTGCCGACAGGATGAGAGTCGAGAATCAGGGCCTTCAGCTCGTCGATCTCCTCCTGGCGGCTGGCGATCTCGGCCTGCAGTTCGACGATGCGCGCCGCCTGCGCGGCGAACAATCCTTGGCGCAATTCCCCGTCCGGGTTCACGGCCTCCGTGGTTTCAATGGTTGACGTGTCATTCGCAGTCATTTGGTGTGCCTTTCACGATGATTTGGGCGTAGGTGGGATACCACGCCGTCTGATGCTTGGTCTGGTTCGTGTGCCGGTTGCAGCAGGTGACCGCCTCGTCCAGTCCGGTGGGCTTGCCGAGCGGCCCGCATGTCCTGCAACGCGGCATCCAAAGACGCCGGTCAGGCATCCTGCCTGACCTCGGAGGTGAGTCGCAGTCCGGCGATGATGTCCGCCGAAGCGTCCGGGTTGCGCAGCAGCTTCGACACGGCCGCACCCTCCTTGACGGTCAGCTGGGCGACGGCGATGGCCGACGCGACGGCCGTATGCTGCTCGTCGGTGAGTATGATCTTGTCGGACAGCAACAGTTTGGTGGCTTTGTCGATAAACGTGCTGGCCGCGTTCGTGATGCCGTTCGCCGGCGGCACCAAAGCCGCCAGTTCGAAACTCAGATCCTCGTCCGACACCAACGCCTGCTGCACCATGCGCGGCTCGTTGATCGGCTTGCTCATGATTGTTCTCCTTGCTTGTTCGGCTCCCATTCCGGGAGCGGCTTGATACGGATATAGAGATGCGGCTCGTACTCATGCCCGCAACACGTGTACGGGTCGCCTGACTTGCGTTTCCGGTATTTGCCTTTCGCCCCGTAGACCCACAGGTCGGGCATCCGCTTGCTGGCGTGGGATTCGACGACCTGCGCGTCGTCCACATAGGCGACGCCGTTCAGGGAATCGAGCACCAATTTCAGGAGATTGTCGAGGTCGGGACGGCCTCGATGGCTCATCCAGAACTCCGCCTCCAACCTGACCGGGCACTGGTATGGTTTCGCCTGCGGGTATTTCAGACGGAATTCCGCGAACAGGCGTTCCTCCGCCCTGACGGTGCGTTTCGGGGTCATCGCGTGCCCGTTGTAGACGCGGGGACGCCCCTTCGGCACCGGGTCGCCCGGCAGGCAGAGCGTGAACTCACTTGGCTGTTCCATCGCCGCCCCACTTCAACAGGATTCCCACGAACATGAGCGGCAGGATGACCGCCAATGCGAGCGAGCCGGTTATCATCCACTGCGGCGTACCCACCGGACTTGGGATGCGGCTGTGCGTGCCGGCGAAACCGACCAGCCAACCCTCGCAGAACGTGAGAGCCAGCAGCACGGCCGATTTCTGCCCTTCCGTTAACCTCGGCCGGGGTCGGCGCATACGCTTCTTTTTGCGTAACGCTTCGATGCTCATTTCACGGCCCTCGACTTCTCCGTGGTCACGATGCCGGCCAGATCCACCACATCGGATTCGACCTGCAACACCTTGCGCATGATCTTTAGGTCGCCCTGCATGTAGGCGTCATAGCCGATCTGATGCGCCACATCGAACAGGTCGCCCAGCATGTCCGCATACCGCTGCCACTTGTCCGCCTCGGGCTGCGGTTCGGGCCGACGGGTCTCCCCGTCCAGTTCCTTCTCCAATTCAACCTCCCCCTCGTTCAGCAGCCGTTCCATGAGCTCCTTGAGCGACATGTCCTCCGGAACCTCCACGTCGAAGGCGTGGATTCCGCTAACCTTGTGTCCTGACATCACTGATTTCCTTTCTGAATTTGATTGGTGATGTTGGGTGTCGGCGCAATACCTTGGACAGTGCAACGCCGACACCGCTTATTTCTTTTTTCTCCCGGCATTGGGGCCGGGAAACCTTTATTTGCCGTAGACCAGTTCCTTGCGGGTGATGGCGCACCTGTTGTTCCGGTAGTCGATGACCTCGTGTGGATCCCACACCAGCCGACGGCCGATACGCTTCGGGGCCGGCGGGTATTTCCCGCCCCACCGGTCGTAGCAAGACCAGATGTAAAGAGTGCTCTTCGAAAGATTCAGGAACTCCGCCACCTTGCCGATAGGCCAGCCGTCTTGTACGTCTATTTGCTTGGGCATGACTCACCACGCTCCTTGGCGAGCAGGCCGCGCCAGTCCACGGTCGACGCCCATTCGAATACCCGCAGGTAGTCCGCAAAAAAAAAACGCGGAGAACATCGATGGAATCCAGATAGGAGTGCAATACGTCCTTCGCTTCCTTCAGGTCACCGAACGTCCATTCGTTCCAGTCGGGATAGAACGAACCGGCCACCCCGTCGAACGTGGAATACGTCAGGTCGAACCATAAGTCGAACATAGGAACCTTCGCCTTGAACACCGTCAGGAACAGGTCGGCCTCATCGTTCGGATCCCATACCAATCCCATGGGGAAGGAATGTTCGTAAGAGTCCGACACGATAGGGTGGGCAAGAGATAGACGAAGCTTTTTCTCAGGGAGAGCGCCGGTCATCACGCCACCCCCGGGAGTCGACCCTGGCTGCGCCCGTAGATGAACCGGTCGATGAACCAGTTCACACCCTTGGCGGTGAACCGCGCGTACTGGCGGTCAAGATTCCCGTTCGCCTTGCGGGACATGACAGGTTTCAGATAGCCGGGCTTGACGGCCTTGACGGTCGGCGCTTTCGAACGCAGCTCGATATAGCCGGCACCGCGCAGTATCCCGTACACGGTGTCGCAGTTCATCCGCTTGTCGATGGCTTGGAAATGACGTGCGGCCTGTCTTACGCTCATCGTCCCGTCCGCCGAGACGAACGCCTCGCCCAACAGGGCGAGAGGCCTCATTTTCTCGTTGCTGGCGCGAAGCTCGATATTCTCCTGACGAGCCTCGCCGAGCAGCCGGGGTTGGATCTGGTTCGCTCTCGCCAGAATCAACGACTCCTCATCCGGCTGGGAAATCTCGTATCTGCCGGTGCGCATTACGGTTGGCACTAGTTCGTGGTTCACCCAACGCTGGAACCGGATGACCATGTTGCGAGTGGCCTCGTCCTTGATTGCGCCGGGGCGGCGATTGTTCAAAGCATGGCTCAGACCAGGCAGCGTGATGACGTTGACTGTTTGCTTGCCTCCAAGGGTCTCCACATTGTGTAGACCCTTTTCATCCGGTTCCAGTCCACGCAGCATGTGAGTGGCGTCAGGATATGCGAGTTTCTTCGCAATGGGGCTGGCAATGAACACGGGCTCGTCGGTATCGCAGTCCAGTGCGGTGATTTCCGTATCTTCGAAACGAAGGGTCTGCAATGCGTTGCTCATTTGAGGTCACCGTCCTCCGCGTCCACGGTCTCCACCTGTTCGATGCTTTCGACGTTGTTGAACGGAACGATCGTCGTTAGGGCCATATCGGAGGAAGATCCGTCTTTGCCGAGCCATTGGACTTCGTAGAACGCGAAGCCGACGCCGGGGAGAACATCCACGTCAGCCGCGAACAGTTGACGGTGCCCCTTGACCCCGGTCTTGAGCAGGGTTGCCACGCAGGGGAAGTCGTCGCTCCACCATGAGGGGAGGTCGAGGGTTTCGATTTCCTTGTTGTCGGTTAGAATGGTGTCGTTCATTTGAACCTTCTTTCATTTGATCTCGGCATCCGTGGCGGCGGATGCCTTTTCTTTTGCCTGGGTGGATTCGATGGCCTCGGCGAGGACCTGAACCGGATCCGCATTGAGGGCCCGCGCGGTGCCGATGAAGGCGCTGAGGGGCATGTCGCCGGCTTTGAGGCGGCGTCGGACAGTGTTGCGCTCGACGCCTGTCTTCTGCGCGATTGACGTCTTCGGCACCTCATCGAGAAGCGACTTGTCTCGGAGGCTCTTCACGGCCGAAGCTGCCTGCTGTTTAGCAAGTGCAATTTGCATGGTTATTGTTTTAGCACTTGCAACAGTATTTTAGCAAGTGCGGCGTGTCACTTGCTAAAATGGTTGCTATGCCTACGAAGAAATATGTTTGGAAAGCTACGGATAAAGCCGCGAGCTACTTGATTCAATGCTTAGTAGCTGAGTCTCATCTCGGCTACACCGGCATCGAACGCGCCTCGAACGGCGAAATCGGCTACAACCGAGTTCGTGATCTTTGCCTGGGTCTTAAAGCCCCGGCGAGGCTCTCCGAATTTTTGCTGATCTGTGACATCTGCAAGGCAGATCCAATCATTGTTCTTCGGAAAGTATTGGAGACCGCGGCCGGACAGCCCCACATTCCCTCGGTGGATGCGGTGATGGACGATGTTTATGCGGACGCTGTGACGAGAGCGATGAGAAAAGAAGAAAGAGCTCGTTCTGCCGAGGCGAAGCGTATCGAATCCGTCAACACCGAGCAGTCTCGTGTGGCGGAAACGCTCAACAAGCTCAAACGTGGTGACCTCGACATCGCCGCCTACGAGGACGAGCACAAGTTCGACGGTGATGGGGACGAACCGGCGTAATTCCCTCGAATTCGAGGGAATCGGAAAAAGGGGGTCGATTTTGACCCTGTTTAAAGTCATCGAATTCGACACGTTTTAGAGAAAGAGGTTTTGAATCATGGATGATTCAAATAACCAGCAGGCCGAGATAGTCCTGTACCAGGCGGACGGGCGCAACGTGCCCGTGCAGGTGTCGTACTGGGGCGACACGTTCTGGATGCCACAGTCCGGCATGGCAGAATTGTTTGACACCAGCCAGCAGAACGTAAGTCTGCATCTGAAAAACATCTATGAAACGGGCGAGCTGCAGGAAGAATCAACTCACAAGGATTTCTTGTCAGTTCGACAAGAAGGCAGTCGCAACGTCAGACGCACCGTCGCCTTCTACAATCTCGATGCGATCATAGCGGTCGGCTACCGTGTCAACAGCAAGCAGGCCACCCAGTTCCGCATCTGGGCCACCGGCGTGCTCAGGGAATACGTCATCAAGGGGTTCGCCTTGAACGACGACATGCTCAAGAACGGGCGACCGTTCGGCCAGGACTACTTCCACGAACTGCTCCAACGTGTCCGCGACATCCGCGCCAGCGAGAAACGCTTCTACGTGCAGATCTGCGAGGTGTTCCAGGAAATCTGCACCGACTACGACAAGGACGCGCCCATCGTGCGCACCTTTTACAAGAACGTGCAGAACCGGTTCCACTACGCCGTCACCCAGCACACCGCACCCGAAATCATCCACGAACGCGCCGACGCCGGCAAGCCCCACATGGGACTCACCACATGGAAGGACGCGCCGGACGGGCGCATTCACTCGTCCGACGTGACCATCGCCAAGAACTATCTCAGCGAGGACGAGATCAACAAGCTCAACCGGCTGTCCAGCGGGTTCCTCGACATGATCGAAAGCCGCATCGAGAACATGCAGACCACCACCATGAGCGAATGCCTGCAACTCGTCAACACCTACATCCAACTGACCGGAGGCCCGCTCATACCCGACATCGGCAAGGTCACCCGCAAACAGGCCGACGTGAAAGCCCGGGCCGAACTCGCACGATACAACCAGTCAAGCCCCGACCAATTGTCCGACTTCGAGAAGTTCGCCAGAGGATTGGACCAGAAATGACCGGCCTGCCGTTGTCGCCGCGCATGAGCTACGGGCAGATGCGCATGGCCCTGTACACTGTCGCACCCGACCTGCACGTGGCCAGCGCCCGCCTGCCCGGCAAGCTCGACGGCCTATACTGCCTCGCCACGAACACGGTGCTCATCGACCGGCGCATCACCTACACGCGCAAACGCTGCGCACTCGTCCACGAGCTCGTCCACTGGCAACACGGAGACGACACCAGCAACGGCTGCCGCGGCGGCAAACTCGAACAACGCTGCCGACGTGAGACCGCCATGCTGCTCATCAATCCCACGGAATACGCGCTAGCGGAACGCATGTACGACGGCAACCCATATCAGATGGCCGCCGAACTCAACGTGACCGTACAAGTCATAGAAGATTACAAGAACTGGCTGCACGACAGTGTGGTCGTCTAGAAGAAAGAAGAGAACCGTGACCGAGCCAACCCCCATGCAGGCACAGCAGCCGCCGGCAACGCAGGATAGCCAGCCCGCAGCAGCACCATCCGCGCCAACGCCGGCACCGAAGAAGAAGCTCCCAACGGCGGCCGTCATCGCCATCGCCGCAGCCATAGGACTGGTCGTGGGACTAGCCGGCGGACTCGGAGGCATGTACCTGTACGCCACGCCCATCATCAACCAGCAGAAGTCGGACATCCAAGACCTCAATACATCATTGGACTCCGTCAAAGCGCAGCTAGCCGACGCGAACGAAAAACTCAACCCCCAGGAAGATCCCAACGACACGGGATCCAACACCGACGCTTCGGGCACGGGGGAGACCGCCGTCAGCGGCGGCGTCGAAATGAAGGTCCTCGAAGCCGGCGAACAGCCCACCATCAGCTTCGACACATGCGGCGACGGATGCAGCAACGGCCAATACGGGCCAAAGACACCGGACGCGAACACCAAGTACTGGGTGGCCAAGGTGGAGGTCACGAACAACACCAGCAGTCCGATGGACATCACCTGCAGCTACCCCTATGAGATAGTCGCGTTGAACTCGAAGAACCAGAAATACACGCCCATCAAGAATCTGTATCAGGTCGAAGGCAACCCCGAGTGCAACGCCCAGCTCCAGCCGGGATTGACCAGCACGGTCACCTATCCGTTCCAGGTTCCATTGGACGCGAAGATGGTTGCCATAGCATTCCGCGACGTCGGAGACGTGTATTCCGGCACCGGCGGGGAGGACAACTACTCCTATATAGTCACCGACCCGAATTACGTGGTCAATCGATAGAAAAAGAATTGCCCTGTCGATCTGGAACATCGGCAGGGCGTGTGAAACATCGACCAGCTTGCTTATCAGAAAGGAGGACGCTTCGCCTCCCATCCTACACGGGGCGAAGCATACCCGAAAATGCTAGTTAATCATGCGTGCACGGGAGTAACGTCACGTCCCGTGAAATACCGGGAGTGCGTGGTGCGAATCGCATCGAACGAGTCGGAGCCGATGACGGCCAGCTCCCAATCGCCAAGATGCTTGCCCATGTCCTTGCGGAAATCGGGGTCGGAGACCGCATTCGCGTACCCGTTTGGGCCGGGGTATTCGCGCACGATCCTGTCACCGGTCTTCCGGTTGTACCGGATCACCATTCCGACCATGTTCGCCTCCCAATTTGAGCATCAGACTACCAGTATTATTAGCGATTTTTATTATCTTCTCAAGTTCCTGAGGATTCGGCGCATGATAATACTCCGTCAGATGACGCATCATCTTGGTCACATTATCGAGGATATCCCCGACTGCGATTTCCTGTTCCGAGTCAAGAAGCTCCAGGCTTCTTATCCCATCGGATGTACCCTGAATCGCCTGAACAAGCTCCCTGCCCTTAGGGGAGTCGGGATATTCTCCATACCTTATTTCTCTGCCATAACGGTCAGCTATCGCCTCATAGCAGTTGGCCCATGCGTCCTGCGGAAGAGTCCTAATTTGTATTTCTGCGAATATGCCGCGGGGAAGACCAGCGATGACGTGCACGGCCCTATATCCGCTATGAGGATGCTCCCTCATATCGGATATCTGGTGCTTGGGGAACAGCGCGGCAATGGCCTGAACCAGATCATTCTGCTGCTGGAGCGTCATACTGGCGGTGACCCTTGCGCCGATGATGTCATGGATCCGATACAAGGGTGTGCTGTCCTGCCGTATGAGCTTGTCCCTCAGGGTATCGACCGTTTTGACCCTGAAGGAGATTTCCGGCTGCTCGCCGATGATTCCGACATAGTCGATGCGGCCAAGCCTGTCCACCACATCGAGCAACACCCGCGAATACCAGACATAGACGGTCTGGTAGCTCAGTCCGGGAACTTCCTCGCCGCCTCGCACTATCTCGTCTCGGAGTGCCTTGATGCTTGCTCCGGTCCACGGTTTCGGCGGCACTTTGAATTCATCGTCCATCCTTATCAGGATATATCGGAATAGAGGCACTCATGGCGAATGTCACCAGATACAAGACATCAAAAGGCGAAGCACGCTATCGCGTGAGGTATCGCAAGCCGGATGGAACGCAGACCGACAAGCGTGGGTTCAAGAGAAAAATCGATGCGGAGAACTGGGCGGCCGAGCACGTCACCATCGCCAAGGCAACCAACAGCTACGTGGATCCGGAAGGCGGCAAACGGCTCGTCGGAGACCTGTATGAGCAGTGGCTGAAGGAAAAATGGCCGTTTTGGAAGGAAACCACACGGGTCAACGCCACCGACTCATGGAGGCTCTACTGCGAGGAGCGTTGGACCGATCGTCGAATCGGCACCATCACCCGCGCCGAGGTCCAGGCGTGGATCAGCGACATCATCGAGAACTCGGGCGCTCCATCCGTGAGCCGCCCGTACCAGACCATGCTCGGCATCTGCCGCATGGCCGTCCGGGACAAGCTCATACTCGACAATCCCTGTGAAAACGTCGAGCTCCCCAAACTGCCGAGGCGCAAGAGCCGTCGCGTGTACCTGACCATATCCCGGCTGCTCGCATTCGCCGACGAATGCGCCAGGGGAAAGCATCTGGGGGAGGAGCGGCGGGCGCTCGTGCTGACATTGGGCTTCTGCGGGTTGCGCTGGGGCGAGGCGGCGGCGTTGAAGGCCCGTGACCTGGACTTCGGTCGGGGAGTGCTGCATGTGGGCGGCAACCTCGTGTACGTCGGGGCACGATGGGTCGAGGACACTCCGAAGAACAGCGAGGAACGCGACGTGCCCATGCCTCTCATCGTCATGGAAGCGCTGAAACCGATATGCGGGGAACGCGAACCGGACGAAAGGGTGTTCCGTGACCTGCGGGGAGGCCCGATCATGAAGCAGAGCACGGCGAAGACGACCGGCTGGTGGTATCACGCGCTGGTGCGCCTGGGCTGGCCGAAGGAGGAATGGCCCACACCGCATGACCTGCGTCACACCGCCGCCTCGCTGGCCGTGCACGCGGGCGCGAACGTCAAGGCCTTACAGAGGATGCTGGGCCACAAGAACGCGAGCATGACGTTGGATGTGTACGCGGATCTGTTCGACAGCGACCTGATGGATGTGGCCCGTATGCTCGACGCCGCAGTGCAGGTGGAGACGGGCATGGAAAAATGTGGGCAAAATGTGGGCAAAAGCGTTTTGGAGCCCGTATGAAACCCTCAGAAACGTTGGAATCACACCATTCCCATGAATGGTGGTTCTTCAGCAAGTTGAAGGACGCACTGAGCTGAGAGTGGATGCGTTCTTGGCTCCCCTCAGAGAGGGGAGCCAAGTCTG
>ERZ1032357.77-NODE-77-length-32748-cov-90.876090_pt1 | contig 32748 bp, 34 predicted proteins | sample MGYA00517100_ERZ1032357 | MGnify/ENA primary metagenome ERZ1032357 (study PRJEB33719, sample SAMN04262589) | wastewater metagenome | biome: periurban shantytown; feature: animal feces; material: feces | host: Canis lupus familiaris | place: Peru: Lima | collected...
CCCCGGAACGCGAGAACCCCGCGTCCCTTGCGGGAGCGGGGTCCAAGCGGTATGTCCTTGATTCTGATGTTTCAGATAAGAGGGCCCGGATCAGCGGGCGTAGAATTCGACCACGTACTGGATGTTGACCTGCACCGGGATCTCTTCGACCTCCGGCTTACGGGTCACAGTGGCCTTCAGGGACGGCAGGTTCACGTCGAGGTAGCCGGGGACCGCAGGCAGCACGTCACGGTGCACGCCTTCGGCGGCGATCTGGAATGGAACCATGGTCTGGCTCTTGGCCTTCACCTGAATGGTCTGGCCGGGCTTGACGCGGTAGGACGGGCGGTCCACGATGTTGCCGTCAACGAGGATGTGACGGTGCACCACGAACTGACGGGCCTGGGCGGTGGTGCGGGCGAAGCCGGCACGCAGCACCAGGTTGTCGAGACGGGTCTCGAGGTCGGTCAGCATGGCGTTACCGGTCTGGCCGGCAGTACGGGTGGCCTTCTCGTAAGCGGCGCGAAGCTGCTTCTCGGAGATGCCGTACTGAGCGCGCAGACGCTGCTTTTCGCGCATACGCACCGCGTAATCGGACTCGGTGCGGCGGCGGTCACGGCCGTGCTCGCCAGGAGCGTACGGACGCTTTTCGAAGATGCGCTGAGCCTTGGGGGTCAGTGCGATGCCGAGGGCGCGAGACAGACGCACCTGACGGCGAGAACGCTGAACGTTCGTCATTGGATTAATCCTTCTGTCGTTATCTGAACGGAACGCTTGCCTTGCATATGCCTGGCAAGCGCTGAGCCGGGCCTCCCCAGCGCTTCGTCGTGAACGAACACGAACGGGTTGGTTTTCTTGCGATCACCTACCGCCGACCCGCTGATGGGCTATGACTCCAGACGGTATCTACCTGTTGGCAGACACCAGCAGACCATATTACACCGAGGCTATGGACAGCACTCCGGCGTCCATGCGATACACCCGGTCTGCGTATTCGAGTGCATCGGGATCATGGGTGACCATGAGAATCGCCGTGCCGTTGTTGGCTTGGTCTCTGAGCAGGCGCATTACGATGTCGGTGCTCTCTTGGTCGAGGTCGCCGGTCGGCTCGTCGGCGATGAGCAGGCTCGGCTGGTTCATCAGCGCGCGGGCGATGGAGACGCGCCGCATTTCACCGCCGGACAGCTCGCGCGGGTAGCTGCCTGCCAGATCGGCGACACCAAGCTGGGTGAGCAGCATGCGAGCTCGGGTGGCGAACAGGTCCGGACGGCTCGCAGCCGTGTTTGACGGCGTGTTTTCCCGGTCTGTGATTGGCGCAATGACATCCGGCATGAACAGGTCGGCGGCTGCTTCATCATTGGTGGCAGCGGCTTGTGCCACGGCATCGGTCGACGCAACAGCGTCCACCTGAGCAACGGCATCCGTTGCTTCTGCGTTTTGGGCGAACGGCAGCGGCTCCGGAAACATCGTTGCGGGCAGAATCACGTTGTCGAGCACGGTCAGGTTGCCGAGCAGGGTCTGGCTTTGGGTCACGAATCCGATGGTGCGATTCCTCAGCACGGACAGTGCTTTATCGCCCAAGTCGGCCACATTGCGTCCAGCCACGCTCACGGTTCCCGAGGTCGGGCGAATCAGCCCGGCGACCATGTTGATCAGCGTGCTTTTGCCGTTGCCCGACCGGCCGACGATGGCGATGAATTCGCCGGCATCGACGGTGAGGTTCACGTGGCTGACGGCGTCGAACGGCGTGCCGCGGCGGACGAACTGGCGGGTCAGGTCCGTCAAAGTCAGCAGATGGTCCGGGGAGGGCGTCTCGGTTACGTGCGGCGAATCCGGCGCAGTCGGCGCGTTCGGCTGAGCTGGCGTGGTCGGCTGGAGCTTGGTCGGCCCAACCGTGGTCGGCTGAAGCGGCGTAGTTGTCTCAGTCATATCACTCCCCCTCTCGCAGGGTCAGGTAGGCTTCGGGCCGGCCGAGACGCCACATGGTGGCCAGCGAACCGATGATGCCGATGACCGTAGAGCACACAACGGTCACGGCAATGAATCCGATCACCGCAACCGGGCTGGCTTGCAGATACGGCAATTGAAGTTGTTTGCCGATCAGCGAACTGAATGGGAAAATCACCAGGCTGGCCGCGCCGACGCCGATTACGCCACCGATCAGACCGATGATGGCGGATTCCTTCAGAATGATGGCATTCAACATGCCGCGCGTGGCGCCCATGATGCGCAGGGACGCGAATTCGCGTTTGCGTTCGTTCACCGACGAGGCGAATACGGCGAGCAGCACAATCACGCCCATTACCCAGATCACCGCCACGAAAATCTTGAGGTAGGTGACAAGCGCGGTCAGCGAAGTTCTGGTGTTGGCGGTGATGCCGCCGGGGTATACGTACCCCAAATCGGCGAACCGGGAGTCAAGACGCTTGATGTTTTCAGCCACGGTCTGCGCTTCGTAACCCCGCTGCGTCTTGATCATCACGGTGGAGACGGCTTCGCCTGCATATTCGGCGGGCATGACCTGCTTGGAGACCTTGGCCGAGGCGGCGACCATATCGGGCACGGTGTTTTGGCTGATGAACACCGAATTGTCGAGGCTGGTGCCGGTGTTGGCGAGCTGGGCGACGACCGGCCACTTATGGCCGTAGAGTTCGATGGTGCCGTCGGTGGACACGTTGACGTTTGCGCCGGCAATCATCTGACCGTCTTCAAGGGGGCCTTCGAACTGGGATGCGACCCATGGTTCGATGACGAAGTCAGTGTCCGGGTCGTAACCGATGATCTGCAGCTTTTCGGCACAGCAGGCGGCGGCCAGCGATGATATATAGGTCTGTTCGGTGGCCTGTGCGATGCCGTCGGCCTGCATGACCTCGTCGGCGATGTCTTTGGTGAAATAGAAAGCGCTGGGATTGCCGCTGGTGAGCAGCGCTTCAGCCTTCTGCGCGGTGTTTTGCGGCACGACCATAAGGTCGGCGCCCAGGCGCTTCTCCATACTGGTCATGCCGGTGTTGAGGTTCATGGTCAGCATGGTGCCGCCGAAGAACGTCAGCGCGAGGATGGTGACGACGGAGAGCAGTGCGCCGGTGCGGAACGGCTTGCGTTTGAGGTTTTCAATCGGAAGGCCGCGCAATGCGATATGGGATGGCACGATGAGTCCTTATGTTGCTTATAGTGCGGTTGCAATAAGCGAGACCGGAGTCCAGCGTTCGGAATGGCTGGGCTCCGGCCGTCTGCTCGATCAGTTGCGCTTGGCGGCGCGAGAGTCGAGCCAGATGGCGATGGCCGCGAACACGATGGTGAGCACGCCGAGCACGATGAGCGTGGGCAGCATAACCATGCGGCAGTGCATCATCGCGCCCTTGCAGATGCCGATCAGGAAGGTGGGTACGGCGAGTAGCAGCAGGGCGTTGGCTGCGGCGGCGATATTGAGGCCGATGCGAATCTGCGGGGCGACGAACAAAGCCACGACGCCAAACACGAGGATGACGACGCCGATGCCGGTGGCCGCCTGCTGCGAGTAGTGGCAGGCACCCGGCATGTCATGGCCGGTGCAGGCGTGCGCAAAGGTCTGGGGCGCGATGGTGATCAGCGCGCCGAACAGAATATTGGGCACGGATGCAAACAGCTTGTTCTTCATAACTACTTTTTCCTCTCCCCTGTTCCCAGGGCTCGTAGGCGCAACCTCCGCATTATGCCCAGATAGTGATGAAGAACACAAGTCTTGTTTTTTGTGAATTTATTTGGTATATAACTCAGCCCCTCGTCAGAGGGGCCAATCTATCTACAACTTCTCAATAGGTGCTACGCGGAGCATGAGGCGTTTGACGCCGGCGGAGCCGAAGTCCACGGTGATTACCGAATTGCGGCCCTTGTCTTGCGCGTCGGTGACCTTGCCGAGACCGTACTGGTCGTGGCTGATCATGTCGCCCACGGCGAAGTCGGCGATATTCAGGCCATTGTCCTTGGTGAGCTTCGAGCTGGGCACGGCAGAGCCGGTCGAACCGGATTTCGGTGTGGTGCGGCGCGTGGTGACCTTGCCGCCACGGGTGCCGCCATATGAACCGGATGAAGAACCGGAACGGGAACGCGACCCGTAAGACGACCCCGAACGGGAGCGAGACCCGTAGGAGGACGAGCCGGAGCGGGAATCATATGATGATGAACGGGAACCGTACGAAGAACCTGAACGGGAACCATACGACGAGGAGCCGGAACCCGAGCCATACGACGACCCATACCGCGACCGCGACCCATAGGACGAACCCGAACCGGACGAACCACGCGAGCCGAACGTCGACGACCCGCCAAACGTGGCACCGCCGAAATCGTCATCATCCCAGCCGCCCAAATCGTCGGCGAATCCATCGGTCTCCCAGTTGGCGCGCATACGCTCCACGCCGGCTTCACGGCGTTTCCAATCAATCAGCGAATCCGGAATTTCGTCGAGGAATTGGCTGGGCATCATATCGGCGGCCTGGCCCCACTGGGAGCGGACGGCGGCGCGCGTGACATACAGTCTCTGCTTGGCACGCGTGATGCCCACATAGGCGAGTCGGCGTTCCTCCTGCAGTTCAGTGGTGTCTTCCATCGAACGCGAATGCGGGAAGGTGCCCTGTTCCATGCCGGTCAGGAACACCACCGGGTATTCGAGGCCCTTGGCGGTGTGCAAGGTCATGAGCGTCACCTTGCCGGAGTCCTCCGCCTCACCGGGCAGCTGGTCGGAGTCGGCCACGAGCGCAGTGGTCTCCAGGAATGCGGACAACGTGGCGTCAGGCGTGTTCTGTTCGAATTCGGCTGCGGTGGACTGCAGCTGGGAGAGGTTCTCCAGACGGGAGGCGTCCTGCGGATCCACGGATTTCTCAAGTTCGGCCCTTAAGCCCGACTTCTCCAATACTTCGGCCACGATCTCGCTGGGCTTGGAGTCGTGCGCGTGCGTGAACTGCGAGAGCGCGCCCATCAGATCGCGGAATGCTCGTAGCGAGGTGGCGGTGCGGGTCGGCACCTCGATCTCATCCAAGTGCATGAGTGCGTAGAAGAAGCTGGTGCCATGCTCGCGCGCGTAGGCGAGCAGCACGCCTTCGGCGCGGTCGCCAAGCCCGCGCTTGGGCACGTTGAGAATACGACGTAGATTCACATCGTCGTCCGGATTGACGAGCGCCTGCAAATAGGCCAGCGCATCCTTGATTTCGCGACGTTCGTAGAACTTGGTGCCGCCGACGAGCTGATACGGCTGATTCGTGTTGATCAGCGCCTCTTCGAGCGAGCGGGATTGGGCGTTGGCGCGGTACATGATCGCCATGTCGGAGTAGGAGATGCCCTCTTCGGCGTGCAGGCGCGCGATTTCGGTGGCCACCCACTGGGCCTCCTGCTGGGCGTTGTCCGCCGCGTAGCCGACGATCGGCTCGCCCTTGCCGAGCGCGGTCCACAGTTTCTTGGGCTTGCGGCCCTCGTTGTTGCTGATCACCGCGTTGGCCGCGTCCAGAATGGTCTGCGTCGAACGATAGTTCTGTTCGAGCATAATGGTCTTGGCGTTCGGGAAGTCCTGCTCGAAGTCCTGGATGTTGCGGATGTCGGCGCCACGGAACGCGTAGATGGACTGGTCGGAATCGCCCACCACGGTGATCCAGGCGGGGCCGGACTTGCCGGCGTTCGGCGCGCCCGGGATGGCCTTCTCCCCCGTGTCCACGCCGGCCAGCTCGCGCACAAGCACGTACTGGGCGTGGTTGGTGTCCTGATACTCGTCGACGAGAATGTAACGGAAGCGGTGATGGTAGTACTCGGCGACGGCCGGGTCGGTGCGCAGCAACTCGACCGTGCGGCCGATCAGATCGTCGAAGTCGACGGCGTTGGCCAGAGCCAAGCGATGCTCGTATTCGGCGTAGATCACCGCATAGATGGCTTCAAGGTCGCCCACCGTGCCGAACTGGTAGCCGCGCTGGCCAGGCGTGAAGTCGGGCGCGTGAACGGCGAGGTTTTCCTTCCAACCGGTCAGATTGTTCTTGAGGTCGGAGATATGACCGAGGATCGAGCGTGGAGTGTAGCGCTTGATGTCGAGGTTGAATTCGGTGGCGATGATTTTGACGAGTCGCTCGGAGTCGGCGGAATCATAAATGGAGAAGCCGGACTTCAGACCGATGGACTTGCCGTCGCGCCTCAGAATGCGCACGCAGGCGGAATGGAAGGTGGAGACCCACATGCGCTGGGCCACCGGGCCGATCAGCGAGCCGAGTCGTTCGCGCATTTCGGCGGCAGCCTTGTTGGTGAAGGTGATGGCCAGAATCTGGCTCGGCCATGCGCCGAACTGGCTCAAGATCCAGGCGATGCGGCGGGTCAGCACACGGGTTTTGCCGGAGCCGGCACCGGCGCCGATCAGTAGCGCCTGACCGCGGTATTGCACGGCTTCCGCCTGCTGCGGGTTCAGATCGCCTACGAGTTCCTGCGCGCTGCGTGCGATGACTTCCGGCTCGTCGTACACTGTTGCCTCCCTTTGAATCGCGACATTCATGTTTACCACATGCACGGGTCAGCGCAGGACAACGTACCCTTACAAGTATCCATATCATTCACTGACATACAGCAATGGGAGGTCTAATGCAGGAACTTGAGGAGCGAATCCAGAGCGAGGGAACGGTGAAGGCGGGTGATGTGCTCAAGGTGGACGCGTTTCTGAACCACCAGTGCGACGTGCGTCTGTTCGACCGCATGGGTTCGGCATGGGCCGCCCATTTCGCCGGCAAGCACATCACCAAGATTCTGACCATCGAGGCGTCCGGCATCGGCATTGCGTGTGTGGCGGCCCAGCATTTCGGCAATGTGCCGGTGGTGTTCGCCAAGAAGGCGCAGTCCATCAACCTTGACGGCGACCAGTACACCACCACGGTCTATTCCTTCACCAAGCAGAAGGAGTTCCCGGTGATCGTGGCCAAGAAGTATCTGAACGCCGGCGACCATGTGCTGCTTATTGACGATTTTCTGGCCAACGGCAAGGCGTTGCGCGGTCTGATTGACCTGTGCGAGGCGGCCGGTGCCACGGTCGAGGGCATTGGCATCGCCGTGGAGAAGGGCTTCCAGGGCGGCGGTGACGCGCTGCGTACCGAAGGCTACGATGTGGATTCGCTGGCCATCGTCGAGTCCATGAATCCCGAGACCGGCGAAATCACATTTAGGCACTGAGCACATTGACTGCTCCCGCCAGCGGGAGCAACAGAGAGAAGAAAAGAATCATGTCAGAGAAGAAAACCAAGAATTCCGTATCCTTTGAGGCGCTGTCTTCGCTGGACGCACCCGTATCCTTCTGGAAGGGCATTCCGTTCGGCCTGCAGCATGTGATGGCCATGTTCGTGGCGAACCTCGCCCCGATCTTCATCGTCGCCTCGGCCGCGAAAATGACCCCGGCCCAATCGGCCACCATCATCCAGGCCGGCCTTCTGGTTGCGGGCCTAGGCACCTGCCTGCAACTGTACGGCGCGTGGCTCATCGGCTCGCGTCTGCCGATGGTCACCGGCATCTCCTTCACCTACGTGGCGGCCGCCGTGGCGATCTGCGCAGACAAGGGCTATGGCGCAGTGGCCGGCGCGGTAATGGTCGGTGGCCTGCTGGAACTCGTGCTGGGTTTGACGGCCAAGTATTGGCGTCGGTTCGTGCCGCCCATCGTCTCCGCCATCGTGGTCACGTCGATCGGCTTCTCGCTGCTTAACGTGGGTGCCACGAGCTTCGGCGGCGGCAGCGGAGCCAAGGACTTCGGAAGCTGGCAGAACCTGACGCTCGGGCTTATATCTTTGGTCGCCTGCCTGGCGTTCCAGCTGTTGATGAAGGGCACGGCCAAGCAGCTGTCCGTGCTGTTCGGCCTGGTGGTCGGCTATGTGGTGGCCATCTGCATGGGCAAGGTCGATTTCTCCGGTTTCCAGAACCTCGCTATTGTGTCCGTGCCGCAGTTCATGCCGTTCAAGCCTGAGTTCGACTGGGGTTCGATCATCTCCATCGGCCTGCTCTACGTCGTCTCCTCGGTCGAGGTGCTGGGTGACACCGCCGCGCTGACCAAGGTGGGCCTGAACCGTACGCCCACCGAACGCGAGACCGCGGGCGCCATCGCCGGCGACGGCCTGATCTCCACCGTATCCGGCCTGTTCGGATGCCTGCCGCTGACCTCGTTCGCACAGAACATCGGATTGGTGGCCATGACCAAGGTCGTCAACCGCAAGGTGATTCTCTCCGGCGGACTGATTCTGGTGCTGGCGAGCTTCGTGCCGGCCATCGCCGAGGTGTTCAACTCGCTGCCGCAGGCGGTGCTCGGCGGCTGCACGATCATGATGTTCGGCAACATCATTCTTTCGGGCTTCCAGATGATCGCCGAAGCGGGCTTCACGCAGCGCAACATCACGATTGCGGCGCTTTCGCTGACCATCGGCATCGGCTTCACCCAGGTGAGCGACATCTTCGCGCAGTTCCCGGCACTGTTCCAACAAATCTTCGCCTCGAACTGCATCGCCGTGTCGTTCGTGGTGGCCGTAATCCTGAACGCCGTGCTGCCCAGCGAGGAGCACTTCCTCTCCGCGCCCAAGGAGGCACCGGCCGCGGACGCCGAGTGATAACAACGCGACATATCAGCTGCGCATAATCACATGATGATGCCCTATCGTCTTGCAGGATGATAGGGCATCATTGATTTTGAGAGAGACTACAAGTTGAACCATGAGTTCGAGCCGGTGGCGTGTCGATCAATCGACATCCTCCCATTCGAGGATGTCTCCGGGTTGACAGTCGAGCGCCTTGCAGATGGCGTCCAACGTGGTGAAGCGGACGGCTTTGGCACGTCCGTTCTTCAGAATGGACACGTTGGCGGGCGTGATGCCAATTTGTTCGGCGAGCTCGCCGACGCCAATCTTGCGTTTGGCCATCATGACGTCGAGATTGATGCGAATCGTCATCTCAAATCACCTGCTCGAGTTCGCTCCCGAGCCGGACAAGGAGAACAGTTTCCATACGGCCACGAACGCCGCTTCGATGCAGAGCAGGAACAGCACGCCCATAATGAGATATGACCAGTGCATCGACGTCTGGCTCGGGCAGAGGCCGGCCAGCGCGCCGCTCAATCCCGGTACGGCGAGTAGTTGGCCCCATAGGCAGGCCAGCCAGACCAGAATCACGATGGCTTTCAACGCGAGCAACACCCATCGGTTCATGTAGTTTTTCATAGCCCGGTCCTTTCAGGTGCCGACGTTTTTGGCGACACCGCGAACATCGATATGACTATATCGAAAAACGATATACCTTGCAAGGCGTATTGCGTCAACCGGCATTGGTCGCTCATATGCATATAGGCTTCGGCAGACTGTCGGCAGACCGTCAGCTCAACGGAGCGAACGCCATATGAGCCACCCATTCGCGCACGAGCGTGATGACGGCTTCGGGTTGGTCGATGTGCGCGTTGTGACCGGCATTATCCAGAGTCACGAAGGTGGCGTTGGGATAGTGCGGCAACAGGGCTTGCTGGTCTTCGTATCCGACGATCTGGTCTTGCTTGCCGGTGACGATGAGCACCGGACCCGCATATGTGCCGAGCATTTCCTCGGGATTATCGGCCAGCCAATAACGCTGATCCAGTCGTTCGCATGCCGCACGGTCGCACAACGCCACGCCGGGCAGGATGAACCGTTGGTAGCGCCGCCACGCGTCGAATGACTGGTTGACGCCCATGGTAATGAAATCGAACACCTGTTCCTGTGGCAAGGAGTGCGTCAGCTTGGGATTGGGCTGTGCAACCACATGTTCGGCCACATGCCGGCCGGCATGCTGCGGGTCCACGACCGGCGCGATCAATGCCATACCGGCCACTCGGCGAGGTTCGCGCGCCAATACTTCGCGGACAAGCGCACCGCCCATCGAGTTGCCGACCATGGCGAATGGAGCCGCTTTACCGACAAGGCCGTCAATGGCCGTTTGCAGCCAATCCGCCATTTCCGGCAGCCCGCAGGCATGCTCGGGCAATGCCGGCGTACGGCCGAAACCGGGCAGATCCAGATATATACGGCGAATTGAATCATTGCCGTCAAACGCCTTGTCGAGCATCATCAGCGAACGATGGTCCACACCCATGCCATGCACGAACACGACGGGCAATCCATCATCATTGCCCTCAATCGCGCAGTACGGCTGCAATTGTGCCATGTGTTCCTCTCCTTCAACCCGGTACAAATCGCCTTTCACACAATAGCGGCAGCAGCTCCCCTGGTGTCAGAGCAATCCCGACCGCCATTCTCGGTTTCGAGGGGCTGATTTCGTGGTTTGGGGACATCCACTTCCGTTTCAAGGGGCTGGTCATTGGCCAAAACCCAAGTACGAATGGCTTCATGCCAACGTCATTTCGCCGTTTTGGAGCTGTCGCTACTCGGCCATCAGCCCCTCGAAACGGAAGTGGAGGTCTCGGAACGAGCAAATCAGCCCCTTGAAACGCAAATAGACGATTGCGAATCGGCTTATCAGCCGCGTCGAACTTGCAATAGAGATGTCGGTGTATCATTCCCCGGTCTGATTGCGCGGATGTCAGGAAGCGTGAAGAATTGTCACAAAGTCGCGTGATGGCGCAGCCGCCGTTCAGGTGGATATGCCACGCTGTCATGATGACGGCCGAGCCGGAACACGGCAAATCCCGCATGCTGCATAGGCCAACCGGTCACGGTCAGCCATGACACCGAAATATTGGAGGCGCAATGGGACAACAGGTGCGGTGCGGCAGACGCCGCTCCCATGGCGCGGGCGCGCTGATTGCAGCCGTCATACTTGTTGTTGCGGCGCTGATCGCGGCATGGACGCTGCTGCCACGGCTATTCACGCCTCACGAGACCGCGCGCACGGCCGAGGAAGCATATTGCGCGGCGGTGTCGCCCGACGGAGCCCGCCGCACCTTGACGCCTGATCAGGCGCAGAACGCGGCGCTGATTGCGAACATCGCCGTCACGCGCGGACTGCCGGATCACGCGGCGACGGTGGCCATCGCCACGGCCATGCAGGAGTCGAGGCTGACGAATCTGGACTACGGCGACTTGGATTCGCTCGGCCTGTTCCAACAGCGGCCCAGCCAAGGCTGGGGCACGGCGGAGCAGGTGTCCGACATGACCTATGCGACAAACATCTTCTACGACCATCTGCTGCAGGTGCCGGATTGGGAGACGATTCCGGTGGAGGACGCCGCGCAGGAGGTGCAGCGCTCAGGCTACCCGGAACTATATGCCACATGGGATGCGATGGCACGCGCTTGGGCCTCGGGGCTGACCGGCGAACGGTCGGCGGGCGTCACGTGCGCGTTGGAGCCAGCAACCTCCTCGGACGCGGACGGGTTGGTTGCCGCCATAAGCGCTACACTGCCGAATGTCAAGGTCTCGGTTATGCCCCTAAATGGCAAAACCGGCACGAACAACGGCGCTGCGACCAATACGGCCAGCACAACGTTGACGATCACGCTGCCGGACGGCCTGTCCGCCGACAACCGCACTCGACTTTGCTGGCAGACGGCAGGCTGGCTGGTCACGCATGCACGTCAATACGGCATTGACGCACTGCACGCGGACGGCATGGATTGGAACCGCAAAGCCGGTACATGGACCGGCACCGAAACCGCCGAGCAGACCGTCACCGTCACGCTTGCGTGATGTGACCTATACCGCCGTTGCGACCACAAATCCGACTGGCTGGAGCCTACGCCGTCGACGCTGCCTGAGGCACGACACGGATATGCTTTTTACTCGTTCGAATGAGCCCAATCCACGACGGCTTCGATGTTATTGCCATCCGGGTCCAGCACGAATGCGGAGTAATAGCCGGGATGGTACGGGCGCGGACCGGGAGCGCCGTTGTCTCGGCCGCCGGCGGCGAGCGCGGCTGCATGGAACGCCTGCACGGCTTGCTGACTGTCAGCCAGGAACGCGATGTGTGTGACCGGCGTGACCGGCGAAGCCTCCGCCTCCGGCCCGTCAATCGGCGACACGTAGAAATCGGAGTGCAGGGTTCCGTCATCCACGCCGAATCCGAGCGTGGGCTCATGATGCGCCTTGACGATATAGCCGAGCGGTGCGAGCGCCTGTTTGTAGAATGTGATGCTACGGTCGATGTCTTTCACGTGCAACGTCAGATGGTCCAGCATGGTCTTGGTCACCCTCCCCTGGTTCTTGTATTCGATTGCTGCTTGCAGTGTAAGCCCGAACGTTTCCCACAGGGCCGCGCATGGCTATGATGAGAGCAATCGCACGTCGAGTTCGAGACAATATTCAAAACGAATCCAAGGCAATAGGGGGAATGATGATGACCAAGGCACTGATTGTGGTGGATATGCAGCCGACGTTCTGTGAAGGCGGCGAACTGGGAGTCGAAGGCGGCAACGCGGTCGCCGAGCGGATCGCCGATTATGTGAACGCGCATCGCAGCGAGTACGCGTATATCGCAACCACGCAGGACTGGCATATCGAGCCGGGCGCGCACTGGTCGGCGGAACCGGATTTCGTGGACACGTGGCCGAAGCATGGTGCGGCCGGCACGCCGAACGCCGAATTGCATACGGCGATCAAGGCGCTGATTATCCATCATCATTTCAAGAAGGGCCAGTATTCGGCGGCATATTCCGGTTTTGAGGGCATCGAGGACAATACCGACCGTATCCAGACCCGCGAGGAGGTTGCGGCCGAGCAATCCGCCGGCAAGACGCTGGCCAATGCGCTGAAGGCCGCCGGCGTGAGTCGCGTGGATGTGGTGGGCATCGCCGAATCGCATTGCGTCAAGGACACCGCGCTCGATGCCGGGAAGTTCGGTTTCGAGGTCACCGTGTTCGAGGACCTGACCGTACCGGTCAGCGAGGAGCTCGGTGTCGCGGCCCGCAAACAGATGACGGCGGCCGGCATCACATTGGCCGAGTCCCGCTGATCAGGCCGGATATACCCAGAGCGAACGCACGAACACTTCCGTATATTCAAGGCCGACACTGCCGCATAGTCGCCTAGTCGATATGTGAAGAAGGCTTTTATGGTTACGATGCTGCTGACTTCGATATTCCGCAACGCCTCGTCCGCCGTGCATGAAGTCGAACCGCATCCGCAAGGCAAGCGGGTCGCGTTCATCCCGACGGCGAGCGCCGTGGAACCGTGGGGGCCGGTTCACTCGGCGTTGAGCAAACACGCGCTGCAACGCCTCGGTTTCGAGGTGGAGCAACTGGATGTGGAAGATGTGCCGAGCGGGTCCGCCGAACGCGTCACGCGTAGCATCGCCGAGGCCGACTGCATCTATGTGGGCGGCGGCAACACGTTCTTTCTCCTGCAGGAGTTGCGCCGCACCGGTGCCGACCGGGCCATCATCGAGCAGGTGCGCGCCGGCACGCCGTACATCGGCGAGTCCGCGGGCTCGGTCATCACGGCACCTGACATCGGCTATATCAAGCTCATGGACCGCACGGACAAAGCCCCCGATCTCACCGATTACGCAGGATTGGGCTTGGCTGATTTCCGCGTGGTCCCCCACCATCATGCAACGGCCATGGGCCACGCCGCACAACGCATTCTCGACCGGTATGGTGCCGATCTCAGTCTCAAGCCCCTCACCAACCGGCAGGCCCTGCTTGTCAAGGATGGCAAAACCCGGCTGCTGCGATGATGCGGGTTGTCGGCCCGTCGCCCATTCGGCATCGCCGTGGTGTGTCCGGCCTGACATGCCTATCGAGCGGCATCAATCACACAGCAATGTGGCTGGGAACCTCGCCGAACGTCAACACCTGCATACATCAGCACGGCAAAATCTGCCGAAATCGCCCGGCGCACGAGATGCCAGCCGGCCCCATCCGTCACCTCAGTGCCGTACCGGGCCAGGCATGGCCTTGAGCAACGGGATGAATCCGGCGCACAGTACCAGGGCCACGACGGCGAGTATCTGCCAGTGGGCGGAGCCGAGCCAGCCGCCCCACGTGCCGACGGCGCCGCCGATCGCATACGCGAACCTGGCACGGCCGCTGAATTTGGCCAGGTCACCACCGCTCAGCAGCAGTTGTCGCGATACGATCACGCCATGCGCCAGCAGGCCATAGCCGAGGTTGTTGATGAGCCATCCGACGCACACCGCGGCAAACTCGGGAACCAGTACGGCGGCAAGGGAAATCGCCGTGGCGATTGCCCCGATGGCGGACACGGCGCGCATGCCGAGTTTTGCGGAGAGCCGCATGTAGACAAACGATCCGATGATGCTGCCCACGCCGCCGAATGCGTAGACCACGGTCAGCATATCGCTGCCGTACCGGGAGCCGATGCCCAGCAACGCATAGCTTGCCCACAGCGACGGAATCAGCGCAAGCAGCAGCGATGCGATCAGCAGTCTGACCCGGGTTAAGCGGGTGACCGGAGTGCGCTGCGGCGCGTGTGGCGTGTCGGCCGCCGTGGATTCGTCGGCGGAGCCGTCACCGTCATCGCCGCCCGCACCATCGTTGCCGAATCCCGGCATGAACTCGCGGGTGCGGAATCGCGTCAGCGCGCAGGCGAATGACAGTGCCGACGAGGTGAGCAGCATGGCCATGATGGAGGCGTTGGCCAGGGCCGATCCGGCAACCTGGCCCAGCAACGTACCGGCCACGCTGGCAATCACGGCGACGTAGCCGCTGTACTTGACGAGCATGTCATCGTCGTCGCCGGCCGCATCCACCTCGAACACTTCGGAGGCCACGTCGATGACCTGCCCGGTCATCAGCAGCAGGCATGACAGGGCCAGCAGCAGCCACTTCCAATACGTCCAACCGTTGGGCACCAGCGCGACCGCCAGGCACAGCACGCCTTCCACGCCCTCCGTGGTCGCAAGCGAACGGAACGAGCCGAACCGCTGCACGATCCATGCGGATACCGGAGAAGCGAAGTCGATGACCAGATTGAACGTATTGCGGAACGCGATCACCCATGCCGGCAGTCCGACGATCAGAATCGAAGGAATCACCGACCCCTCGAAAATCGCGTTGGACAGCATCGAAAACGTCATACCCACCAACGCCCATCGCAACGCCCTGCTCAATACCGACAATCCGCGCATACCAATCCCCCACGAGCAAACCCCAACATATCCGCCGCAACAGCATGCCCACCATTTCGATGGTTTGCAAACCGGTCTACAGTGAGAATCAGAGGAGGCCACTATGCGAATCATCGAACAGCACTGCCAAGGTAAGCGGACCGATCAGTCGCTGAACGAGGACGGGCTGATCATCACCGACGATTTCGCAGCGGTGGTGGATGGAGCGACCAGCAAAAGCGTGCGCCATCTGTGGCAGCCGAGTGGTGGCGTGATGGCCAAGGATCTGGCGCTAGAGGTCATTGCCGGATTGCCGGCCGACGCGGATATGCGGCAAACACAACAAGCGATCGACGGGCGATTCCGGCAAGCCCACAGCGAGCACGGTGCGGACACCGCCGTTTTCACCGATGAACCCGTGGAGCGACTGCAGGCCAATGCAGTGGTGTATAGCGCCGACCGCCATGAGGCCTGGCTGTTCGGCGACTGCCAGATCATGGTCAATGGCGAGCAGATCCCGACCGTCAAACATGTCGATGAGCTGCTTGGCGAGTTGCGCGCGTTCACTGCGCTGGCGTTGCGGAGCAAGGGCGAGCACCAATCGCCTGCCGCTGCCGCTACAGACCCGGCTCGCGCGATGATTCTGCCGTTTCTACGCCTGCAATCGCAGTTCGCCAACAAGCGTGGTCCGTACGGGTATTTCGTGTTCGACGGGTTCACTGATCCGACGTATCCGATTCGCACCGTGAATATCAATCCGGGCGATGAAGTGGTACTTGCGTCGGACGGCTATCCCCTGCTTCGGCCATCGCTCGCGCAATCCGAACGGGAGCTGCGCCGGCTCAAACGCGAGGACCCGGAACTCATCAGCGAATATCAGTCCACCAAAGGTTTTACGCCGGGCAACGATTCGTTCGATGACCGCACCTATTTGCGATTCATCGCATGACCCGGTATTCTCATCATTCCTTGGCGCCGTCAAACAGCAGACGCATGATGGCGTCGGCCATGACCACGTAGCCGAAGGTGCCGGGGTGGAAGCCGTCGACGGCCCAGAATCGCTTCGGGTCGACCTTATCGGTATGGGTCAGGTCGAGGAAGGCGATGTCGCGCGTCTCGCACAGTCGCCGGCTCATGGCGGTCTGCGCGCTGATGCGGCGTTCGATGTCGCGGCGCAGCGCGCGGCAGGACCGGGCTGCGATGCGGCTGCCCGGAGCTGAACAGCATCACCTTGCCGGCCTTGTTCTTGGCCGCGTCCAGCACCGGCGCGAGGCCTGCGGCCCATTCGCGTACCGAACAGCCGGCGAGCATGTCGTTGCCGCCCACGCACACGATCAGCACATCCGGCCGGTCATTGATATCGCCGATCATCCGGTAGCGCACACGTCGAGCGGTCGCGCCGAGCTTGCCGACCGTACGCCAGGCCACCGGCCGACCGGTACGCTTGCGACGCGCGCGGCAAGCAGCGGCATAATGCCTTTCGACTGGTCGTCCACGCCACATCCGGCCACCAATGAATCGCCGACCATGACGGCAAGAATCGGCTTCACGCCGTTCGCGCCTTTCCAATCGGGGCCGATCGGCACCTTGATATCCACCACGCGACCCTTGGCATCGAACAAACCGAACCGTTTGTCCTTCGGCTCGGACGCCAACTTCACCCGGCCCTTGGCCCACATACCCTCAATCGGAGCAACGGCAGCATCAAATCACACGCAAGATTCCCACGCCACCCAACATAGTCCGCCCTCCTCGACCTCGTTAGCGGCCAGTAGCAACCCATATTCGAAAACTCGATAACCATCGTCAATTCGCATAATTTGAACGTTTTAGGCGTTTTGGTCGCTTTGGACGTTTTATACTGTGATAGATAAAAAGGAGGTCACCATGGCAGAATCCGACAAACTCACCATTCCACGAACAATCCTTCCATCCATCAACATTGACGACATGACGACATTGGAGGCATTCACCGCACGATTTCTTGATGAGCGGATCTTCATCAAAGATGCCAGCGGCGTGGAGACTCCCCTACCTTCGCAGCTTTGCGACGCCGTCAGGCAGACGGCCATCCTTCTCGCCGAAGGCAAAAGTGTAATGATCAGTGCCACCGAACAAGATCTGACTACCGAACAGGCGGCGGCAATGCTCGGCATTTCGCGGCAAACACTGATAAGACTGCTTGATAAAGGACTTATTCCTTTTTCACGTCCGTCCAATCACCGTCGCATCCGGCTGGAAGACCTGCTTGAATACAAGCGAGCCTCGAAACACACCAAGGATTGCGCCCTGAGCCAAATGATCGGCGTCGGGGAAGACGCCGAATTGTACGACCTGCCCGAGCCGACCCCGCAGGAAGCCATGCATGCGGTATCGGAGGTAAGGAGAGTACGGGCCGATGCTGTCGGTGTTTCTTGATGCCAATGTCATCTATTCCATCACCTTGACCGATGTTCTGCTCACCTTGGCCGAGCATGACCTTTTTCTTCCCCTGTGGTCGCCTAACGCATTACAAGAAGCACAGGAAGCCGCCTCCCGAACACTGCCTGACGCCGCACAACAAGCCTTCCGAAAAAGACCGATAATGATGGACCAGGCATTCCCCGAATCCTCCATACATGTTGAGGAATCGGAATGGAGCCAATTCGATCTGCCTGCCCCGGATGATCGTCACGTACTTGCGGCTGCGGCACAGGGGCAAGCAGACGCACTGGCCACGCGCAATATCAAGGATTTTCCCCAGAAACTGCTTGACTCTTTCTCCATTCAGGTCATCACGCCAGATGATTTGCTCTGTGTATTACTTAGACGAAATCCGGAAGCCACAGCTAGCGCCATACGTGAGCTTATCGATTCTCGACATCGGCCACCGATAAACATTCCCGACTTTGCTAAAAGACTTGAACGCTCTGGCGCAACACAGTTTGCAGCCGCTATTGCGCATATACGACAGCCTCTCGGCAATCATTCGTACTTTGACCAGTAACCCATGAATTCTGGATGAATTGGGGTGAACCGGCGGGGCTGGAGGCGAGCGGGCGGCGGATTATGGGGCACAATGGTGTCAAGGAGGCCGCCATGGTCGATGACTATACTGCCAAAATGACTGAGCTGATCGAACTCATGCGTCTGATCGGCAACGATACGCAGCAGTGCGAGGTCAAGGAATGCAAGCGCAAGATCTCCTCGACCATCACCGATACGCTGTCCGCGTTCTCCAACGGCTCCGGCGGCTGGATCATCCTGGGCCTGTCCGAAAAGAACGGGTTCACGCCGGTCGAGGGATTCGACGCGCGCGCCATGCAGGAGGCGCTGAGCCAGGCGTGCGAGAAGATGACGCCGGTGGTGCGGCCCGTGATCGTCACCTGCCCGTTCGAAGGCGCGAATCTGGTGTTCGCGCGCATCGACGAGATGCTGCCGCGCGACAAGCCCTGCTTCATCACCGCGCTCGGACCGCACGGCGGCTCGTTCATCCGCACCGGCGACGGCGACCGGCGCATGACCTCCTATGAGGTCGACCGGCTCATCGAGGAGCATCTGCAGCCCACATACGATCTGGATATCGTGCCCGGCGCCACGACCGATGACCTCGACCCGCAGCTCGTTTCCGGATTGTTGGCGCGCGTGCGCGAACAGCATCCACGCGTGTTCGCCGACCGAGACGGCATCGACGTGCTGCTGGATCTGCAGGTGTTGCGCCATGATGATTCCGACGAATCGGAGGTCGGCGGAATACTGCGCCCCACCTTGGCCGGACTGCTGGCGTTGGGCCGCTATCCGCAGAAGTTCTATCCGCGGCTCGGCATTTCGATAGCCGTGTTTCCGGGAACGAGCCGGGACGATGTGTTCCGGGGCGACGAACGATTGGTCGCCTCGAAGTCGGTGGTCGGTTCGATTCCGGTGATGATCGACGATGCGGTCGACTCGCTGATGCGTTGGATTGGCGCGAAGAAGCCCGATTATCCGCCGCTCGTGTTGCGCGAGGCGATTGCGAACGCGCTCACCCACCGTGATTATTCGCCCGATGCGCGCGGCACGCAGGTGCATATCAGCGTGTTCACCGATCGCATCGAGATCACCAATCCGGGCGGTCTGTATGGCATGGTGACACATGATGTGCTGGCGAGTCCGCATCCGGTGACGGGTGCACCGTTCGTCTCCACCCGAAACCAGTTCCTGTTCACGCTGCTGGAGTCCACGCCGTATCCGGGCGGCGGGTTTGTGAGCCCAGAAGGCGGCGACGGCTACCAGCGCATCGCCGCCGCGTTGCGCGAGGCCGGCATCGAGCCGGCGACCACGCGCAACGACATCAACACGTTCACGATGACCATCACCAAGCAACGCACGATGGCGAACAGTTCGCCGGGCGACGTGGTCAAGGCGATTATGACCGTACTGGAGCGGCATTCGGCGATGAGCGTCAAGGAGATCATGCGCGAACTGCAATTGACGTCGCTGGCCGCCACATCCGGCATGCGCGAGCTGATGAAGGAAGGGCGGGTCGCCCGAGTCAAGTTCGCCGACGACTCGGTACAGCGGTATCGGTTGAAAGGCTGATTTCTCACTCGGCCAGCTGCGTGGTGGCGGGCGCGGCCAGGGCGGGGCGGGAGCGGCGGAACCGGCCGGCGGCCAGGCCGATGCAGATGAACATCACGCCGAACAGTGCGACCAATCCCAGCGAGCCGGCCCAGCCGGCGACGCTTATGCCGGTTTCCTCCGCCGTGCCGGAGCCGAGCGCGTTGTCGATCGCGGTGCAATACCACCAGCCGGGCAGGAACTTGGCTATGGTCACCATCACGCCGGGCATCATGTCAACCGGCAATGCGACGCCCGACGTGAACATGATGAGCAGGCCGAAGATGTTGGCGAATCCGTTGGCAGCCGCCTCCGAAAACCCGAATTCGCTGAGCATGAATCCACAGGCGACGGTCATCAGCGCATATACGCAGGTTGCGCAGAACGTCATCAGCACTCCTTCGGCGCTCAATGTCAACGGATCAAGTCCTGCCGCGACCATCAGACCGACCGCCAGCACCAGATAACCGACGCATACGACGAGCGCGAATCCGCTGAGCGTCAGCAACCGCTGGAGTCCCATCGACGACATGCGTTGTGGGGATGCGGTGAGACGACGGCGAACCTCCCCGGTGGTGAATGTGCCCAGAATCATTGATCCGCAGACGGTCATCGCCAAAAACAGCGGATACAGCGCGGTTTTCATGGTGTTGCCGAATCTGCTGGCCGCCGTGTCCGAAGCACTTTCCGCGTCCGCGCTCGCCGTGTCGATCACAGCGACCTTATGGTTCGCGTCCATGTCACTCGCCGACGCGGCAGCCGCTTTCGATGCCTCGAACAGATCGCCGACGCTGGGTTTCTCAATCTGACCGGCCGGCAGCATATCAAGCATGTCCTGATTCGAGAATTCACCAAACCCGCCCATGCCATCTTCAGACGAATCACCTGCAGTGTCTCCAATGTCGATACCGGCCATAGCTGCGAGCGCCGCACTATCGACCGTCGTATGCGAGCCAATCAGTGCCGTACGCGTGAGTGAAAGGAACCCGATGACGTTCATCCGGGCCATCGAGCCTGCGCCGGACGTATAGCTGGTGACCGTGTCCACGCTTGGTGGATTCTCGCCTGTCGCCGCGGCATCAATGAAATCGTCGGCGAAACCATCGGGGATGATGACGATCAGATCCACCCAGTTCGAGGCGACGGCTTGTTGCAGAGTTTCACTAGCATCGTCAACGTTCACCAGTTCGCTGGAATCCGACAGGTATGTGCGCATCGATGACGCGATGCCGCCCCTGTCCGAGTCTCGATCGATGACGGCGACACGCATTTTGGCCGGCTCGAATGCCGCGGCTGCGGAATCGGATGTGCCAGACAGCATCGACCAGCTGATAGACATCATCATGATGCCCACGAACACGAGGTAAATCAACAGGTAGGCCCTGTGCGAGAACAGTACACGCAATGTGGCTTTACAGGTGTTCATAGCGTTGCCTCCTCAGCATTGCGATGCCGGCCAAGAGGAATACCGCGCTCATCGCCAGCAAAACGGCACAAGTGGTGATGAACGGCTGGTAGCTGTCGTAGTACAAAATGTCGTAAAACAGGTTCGTCACCTGTTGCGCGGGGTTGATGGTGCCGAGGATGGGCGCGTTGCGTGCTATCCAGTCACTGATCTGCATGGCGAAGCCGCCGTACAGTCCGGTGAACAGCGACAATGTGCAGGCGATTCCGCTCGACAAACCGTATTTCGTGTCGTAGGAAAGCTTCGGTACCGCGCCGAGCAAAGTACCGGCTGAACTGGTCATGAATGCGGCGATGATTACCGCGACCACCGTCACCGGTTCTCGCCCTCCAAACGAAATGTCGCAAATGAAGCGAACATAGGCCAATGCGATGAGCAATGCGACCGATGCGCACAACCAGCAGGCAAGGAAACCGGCAATAAGCTGTCTGGCATGGCTCAATGGCGCCACGGTGCGGCGAATGCCCAATGCGGACAGGTTGGCTTGCGCTGTGGAGACCGTGCTGATTGAGTATCCCATGGCCATCATGCAGGACATGGCCAGCAACGCGCAATAGTATCTGGCGATGGCATTGGGCTGGAAATGCGTGAGCGTTGTTTCGTGAGTCACATCGACGCTTTGCCCGACGCTATTCCAGAAGTTGCGGCTGAGCGCAGCCTGTGGATTGTCGGCGATGGTTTGTCGGATGACGGCGTCGGTGCGGTTGTACAGGTCGATGGCGCTGCGCAATGCCGATAGGCTGATATCCAGTCCGACGATTCCTGTGGTGTCATTGGCCGCGGTCACCGTTTCCCGACTGATGGTTATCGCCAAACGCCCGTTGCCGTCAGCAGCCAGGTAGCCGCGGACTGTGCCATCGGCGAGCAGCTGTTCGGCTTTCCGCACGGTGTCGGCTGCGGTGATGGTCAGCAATTGCTGATTGATATCGGCGTATGCCGTGCCGTCCAAAGACTCCGACGATGAGGCCGTCTCTCCAGACAAGGCATCCACAAACGTACGCGCTCCGTCCGCCTGCTGCCAGCGGCTATCTTCGACGACGGCCACTGGCACCGGTTTGAGCTCGTATCCCTCGGACAGTCCGCCGAAGAACCCGTTGAACATGGTTGCCAGCACGATCGGAAACACAATCATCCAGAACAGTGCCTGACGATTGCGCAGGTTCGCTTTCAATTCGACCAGAAATGTGGTCCACATGATGTCTCCTTACCTGCTCCCGCTGACGGGAGCTGTCGGCGAAGCCGACTGAGGGTGGTTGTTGCAAGGCCACCCCCACTCGCTTCGCGGGAGCCCCGCCAGCAGGGGCAAGATGGTCAGTCCCTCAGTGCCTTGCCGGTGAGTTCGAGGAATACGTCGTTGAGGGTGGGCGGGCGACTGGTCAGGTGGCCGATGTTGGCGCCGGAGCGTTTCACCGCGTCGAGCACGTCGGTCAGGTTGTGTTCGCCGCGACGGCATCGCACGTCGAGTTCCTTGCCGTCGTAGGTGGCTTCGATCACGCACGGCAGCGCACGGACCTCGGCCATCGCCGAATCCGCCAGATCGAGCGTTTCGATGGTGATGCGCTCGCCCGTGTCGATCATGTTCTTGAGCTCGTCGGCGGTTCCGAGCGCCAGGTGCCGGCCGTGGTCCATGATGAGGATGCGGTCGCAAATCTGCTCGACCTCCTCCATGTAGTGGCTGGTGTAGATCACCGTGGCACCGGCCTGGTTGAGCCGCTGGATGCCTTCCAGAATCGAATTGCGGCTTTGCGGGTCGACGGCGACCGTGGGTTCGTCGAAGAAGATCAGGTCAGGCTTGTGCGCGATGCCGCAGGCGATGTTCAGGCGTCGCAGCAGACCGCAGGACAGTTTGCCGGGCCGGAACTTGCGGAAGTCCTGGAGTCCGACGAATTCAATGGACTCCTCGACCAGCGGCGCGCGGTCAGTTTTCTTCGGCACGTACAGCGAGCAGAAGTAGTCGATGTTTTCGGTGACGGTCAGTTCGTTGAACACGGCCACATTCTGCGGCACGATGCCGATACGGCGCTTCAGCGCGTAGGAGGTCGGCGTCATCGGCTGGCCGAATACGCGAATCGTGCCCGAATCGTAGGTGAGCAATGCGAGGATGCAGTTGATCGCAGTGGTTTTGCCGGACCCGTTCGGCCCAAGCAGGCCGAAAATCTCGCCCTGGTTCACGTCAAGGTCAAAGTAGTCGAGCGCCACCATGTCGCCGTAGCGTTTGACCAGTTGGCTGACGTGCACGGCCAGAGCCGGGTTGGTTGTCGAGTCGTGTTCGGAAGCTCTGTTGTCGGTTGCCATAGCCACTCCCTTCCTTGGTGATTCCATCATCCCAAGAAGGGGCCGGACGCCGCCACAGGCAAACGTCACGACTTGGCCGTACAGGCGTGACATTTGTCATTACAGTCCTTCGGCGTCGGTCTGCATGGCCTTGTACACCTTATCGACCGGCATCAGGCTGATCTCGTCCATCGAATAGTTGGACGCCCTGTGGCTTTGAGCAATCATCGGTATCATCCCTTTACGGTTGTGTCGACAACATCCGACGCTTGTGCCTCATCTATTCGGGAAGTGTGACCCGTTGTCTTGGACCGTCATGCGAATAATTCCGCACGCCCGTCAAGTTCGTCGTGTTCCGCACACCGCTAGACTGGTGGCGGAAGAGCGTCGAGCCGGGGAGGTGCCATGCGCGTGTTGGCCGAGAAGGGCTTGCTGCTCGTGTTGGGCCTGGCTTTGGCCTGGCTTGTCGGGGTGCGGCTCGATGGCGTGTTCATCGCCGGCCTGCTGTTGGCCGTTTCCGTCGCCGGATTGGTGGAATGGCTGCGTCCCGCGCAATGGTCTTGGGTCTTGTGTACGGCGTATCTCGTCATCGCCGTGGCGGTGCCTTCATGGTGCGCGTTCATGCCGCTCATCGCCTACGATACTGCACAGCTGCCGGCCCTCGCCTCGACCGGAACCTGGGCTGGGGCACGGACTGCGGCAAGCGGCCGCTCCCCCAGTGTCTCGCGGACCGCGGCCTCTCACCGTTCCCTTGCCGATGCAATACGTTCGGCCCCGTGGCTTTCGGTCGCCGCGCGCTGGATATGGGTGTTGCCGCTGATCGCGCTCTGGTTCGCCCGTGGCACCGACCGTCTCCAGACGCTGGTGATGACGATGGTCGCCCTGCTTGGATTCGTTCTGGGCCGGTCCCGCGCCTCCTCGGACGAGGCGCGGCGCGCGTTGCTGCACGCGCAGGACAGGGCGCGCGAATCCTCGCGGGCCACTCGTTCGCGCATCGCCGACATCGATGAGGAACGCGCCCAGTCGATTCGCATGGCGACCCTCGGCGAGCGCACGCGTATCGCCCGGGAGATCCACGACAATGTGGGCCATCTGCTGACCCGCGCGATCATGCAGGCGCAGGCCGGCAAAACAGTGGCCGAGGCGACAAATGATACGGTCGCCGCGCAAGGGTTCGCCACGTTGGGTGCGACGTTGGATGATGCGATGACGATGGTGCGCCGTTCGGTGCATGATCTTTAGGATGACGGCACTGATTTCGCCGCGCAGATCGATGATGCCGTCACGTCGTTCGACGGCATCTCCCCCGGTTTCGCCGTGACGCTGGCCAACGACATCGCCAAGGCGCCCGCGCCGGTCTCGCGCTGTTTCGCGACCGTGATTCGAGAGGCATTGTCGAACGCGGTGCATCATAGTGCGGCGCGCGAGGCGAGCGTGACGTTGCGCGACTTCCCCGCGTTCTGGCAGTTGGTCATTCAGGATCCGGGGCCGGCCGTGTCCGAGTCCGATGGGTCCCGGACGGCCGCTGCCCGCCTGTGTGCGATGTGCGCCACGCGCGTCGGCTCGCGACTCGCCGCCGACGGCGTTGCCGATATGCGTGGTTCGGCCGATGAGCTGATGCGCGGCATGGGTTTGGCGGATATCGAATCGCGCGTGCGCGCCCTTGGCGGCACCGCGGTCTGCGGGCCGTATGAGGACGGCTGGCGTGTGTTCGTATCCGTGCCGAAGAAGCGTTGGACCATGGAATCGAGGGATTGATGAGAATCGCAATCGTGGATGATGATCCGATCGTCTGCCAGTCGTTGGAGACGATTCTGACGGCCACCGGCACGGCCGAGGTGCTATGGACGGCAAATGACGGCGACGCCGCCGTGCGCCGTTATTTCGAGACGCCGGCGAGCCGACCGGACGTGCTGCTGATCGATATTCAGATGCCCTGCACCAGCGGTTTGGATGCCGCGCGCGAGGTTCTGGCCACGGACCCGGCCGCGCGCATACTGTTCCTGACCACGTTTGCGGACCAGTCGTATATCGCGCAGGCGATGGGGCTTGGCGCCAAGGGCTATCTCATCAAACAGGATGTGGCGGCGGTCGGGCCTGCGCTGCAGGCGGTGATGGCAGGTCAGGTGGTGCTCGGCGCGGAAGTGCTCGGCAAGCTCACCGAACGGACTCCGAATCCTGCCGATTCCGACGATTCCGGAGATACCGCCGATTCCATCGAGGGCCTGCTTGGCGAGCGTGAGCGTGAGATCACCGCACTGGTCGCCGAGGGCCTCGATAACCGCGACATCGCCGCCAGACTGTTCCTGAGCGAAGGCACGGTCCGCAATCGCATCAGCGCGATACTGGACAAGCTCGGCCTGACCAATCGCACCCAACTCGCCATCCTCTGGCTCAACGCCCATCGGTGAGGGGCCTTTGGTCAAGTAGGTCTCTCCCTCCGTCATCGCTTCGCGATGCCACCTCGAACGCGATTCAGGACAGCTTGCAGCTGACCTCTTATTCGCTCGTTGTCACTCACCCTCGCCTAAAAACACCTCCGGCGTTTTCTTCACGGCTCGGCTCATCAGAGGGAGGTTGTGAAAAACCAACCTCAGCTGTTTTTCATGACGATACTGTCGATGGTGTTGGCCACGCGCTCGCAGTCGTCGGAGCACTGTTCGAGGTGACGGTACACGTCATGCCAGGCGAACACCTGCAGCGGATCGGTGCAGGTGGTGTGCAGCGTGCGCATCGACTCGATGAACAGGTGGTCGGCGTCCGTTTCGATCGTGTTGATGGCGAACACCAGTTCGCGCAACGTCTTGGAATGCCGGAATCGCGGCAGTTCGTTGACCAGCTCGCAGATGCTTTCCGTGGCGCGCACCACCATATCCGACATCTGGACCGCATCGTCGCGCATGTCGGTCACATTGTCGTAGTACATGCGGTTGAGTACGCCTTCGATGCTGTCGGTCACATCGTCGAGCACGTGGCCAAGCTCGTCGATGTCCTCGCGGTCGAACGGCGTGATGAACGCGGTCACCAGTTCGTCCATCATGTCGTGGCGCACCTCGTCCGCCGACTTCTCAATCGCGTGCATGCTGTCCATGCGTTCGCGCAGCTGGTCCGGATTGAAGTCGTGCATGACCTCGGACAGCAGCTTCGCGGCCTGGCATGCGTAGTCCGCGCTGCGGCGGAATCCGTCGAAGTAGAACACGTCTTTTTGTCTCGCCATGATGGGTGGATTCCTTTCTAGAACACGACCATGAACAGTTTGGCCATTACGAAGCTGATGAGACCGCAACCGGGGAAGGTGAACACCCAGGTGAGCATCATGTCGCGCACCACGCCGAAGTTGATGGCGGAGAGGCGGCGTACCGCGCCCACGCCCATGATGGCGCTGGTCTTGGTGTGCGTTGTGGAGACGGGGATGCCGAGCACGGTCATGACGAGCAGGCACAGCGCGCTTGACAGATCGGCCGAGAAGCCTTGGTATTTCTCGAGTTTCACCATGTCCTGGCCCACGGATTTGATGATGCGTTCACCGCCGACGGACGTACCTACGCCCATGATGGTGCTGCACAGAATCATGAGCCAGACCGGAATCATCACACCGGTCACGCTGGGTTGGCCGTTGCAGAACGCCATGCCGAGGAACAGCACGCCGATGAACTTCTGGCCGTCCTGCGCGCCATGCATGAAGCTCATGGCCGCCGCACCCACGATCTGCGCGTAGGTGAAGAACCCGTTGGTGCGGCGGCGGTCCATGCCAGCGCAAATCAGGGTCACGGCCTTGCATACCAACCAGCCGACGGCGAAGCCGAACAGGAGGCTTGCGACCAGACCGTAGAGCACCTTGACCCATTCGCCCATGTTGATGCCGCCGATGCCGCCTTGGATGGCGACGGCCGCTCCGGACAGGCCGGCGATCAGGCTGTGGCTTTCGGAGGTGGGTATGCCGAGCAGCGAGGCACCCACGCTGTATACGACGATGGAGAACAGCGCCGCGCATAGGGCGATGAGCGCCGCGTTCGTGTCGCCGCCGAAATCGACCATGTTGCTGATGGTGGAGGCCACGGAAGCGTTGAGCTGCGTCATGATGAAGACGCCGAGGAAGTTGAAGATGGCCGCCATGATGACGGCGGAGCGTACGCGCATGCATCGCGTGGTCACGCAGGTGGCGATGGCGTTGGGTGCGTCGGTCCAGCCGTTGACGAAGATGACTCCCAGCGTCAGCAACGTTGTGACGGTCAGAGCCGGGTTGGAAAGCACTTGTTGGAGGAAATGCGCCAGTGAGACGTCCAAGGGGAATCAACACCTTCTTCTTCGGGGGCGGAAGCCGTCACACTGATTGTAACGGAAGAATGGCTACGTAGTTCCCATGGCGCGCGGGTTATATGGTGTTGTTATGTTGCGCGCCGCGCATCCTTTCGTGAAAACAGAGCGGGACAGTCGTATGCTTCGATTCGGCGCCTGCATCGACAACTCTCGTCATCTACCGAGGATTCGGTCATGCGTGTGCGAAAATGGACACGGTGTCAATCAGGAGGTGCACAGTGGTTGTAAGCACGGATTCGAGCCGCACAATGCCCGATTGGGTGAAGTACGGGGTGTTCTGGCACGTGTATCCGCTGGGCTTCTGCGGTGCCGATATCAGGCCCGCCGGCCCGCGCCAGTTCCATGGCCGCGGCCTTGACGCGATGATCCCTTGGCTGGAGTACGTGCGCGATCTAGGCGCGTCCGGCCTGCTGCTGGGTCCGGTGTTCGAGTCGGCGACGCATGGATACGACACACTCGACCATATGCACATCGATGTGCGATTGGGCGGGGATGCCGCGTTCGACCAGCTGATTGCGGCCTGCCGGGACATGGGATTGCAGGTGGTGCTGGATGGCGTGTTCAATCATGTGAGCCGCGATCATCCGGCCGTCCGGGCGGCGCTTGACGAGACCACCGGACGCTTGAATCCGGCCGACAACCCGTGGCATGGTCTGGTCCGCGCGCATGTCGGTGATAATGACGAACCCGCTTTGGATGTGTTCGAGGGGCACGGGGATCTGGTGGCGCTGGACCATTCGGCTGACGAGACCGTTGACTATGTGGTCCATGTGATGAGCCATTGGCTGGATCGCGGAGCCGCCGGCTGGCGCCTCGACGCCGCGTATGCCGTGCCGAGCCCGTTCTGGGCGCGCGTGTTGCCGCAGGTCAAAGCCGCACACCCGTATTCGTGGATTTTCGGTGAGGTGATCCATGGCGATTACCCGCGCATCATCGAGGAATCCACGATGGATTCGATCACGCAATACGAGCTATGGAAGTCGATCCAGCATGCGCTGGAGACGGAGAACTTCTTCGAGCTGGATTGGAACTTGAAGCGGCACAACGCGTTCCTGGATTCCTTCGTGCCGCAGACGTTCATCGGCAACCATGACGTGACGCGTATCGCATCGCAGATTGGCCCGGCCAAGGCGGCGTTGGCATTGGCGGTGCTCATGACGGTCGGCGGCGTGCCAAGCATCTATTACGGCGACGAGCAGGGCTATGTGGGCGTCAAGCAGGAGCGTTTCGGCGGCGATGACGACGTACGTCCGAAGTTCCCCGACTCCCCTGCCGAACTGTCCACGCTGGGAGAGCCGACATACCGGCTGCATCAGGCGCTGATCGCGCTGCGCCGTCGCAACCCATGGCTGATGGATGCGCGTACCGAGGCCATGAAGCTGGAAAACAAGCACTTCGTCTATCGTTCGACGAGCGCCGACGCCCAGCATTCCCTGACCGTGGACCTCAACATCGAGCAATCCCCCACTTTCACCATCCGCAACGCCGACGGCAGTACAGCGTATCAATACTGAGCTACCTCATCAGAGGGAGCTCACCATTTACCGCCGAATGCCTCGGATCAGCAGGTCGAGCAGGTACCCGTACGACCGGTCGACCCGTTCGCGGCCGCGTGTGCGGGGTTGTGCGGAACGCAGTTCGAATTGGATGAACCCGTGTATGGACACCCAGATGGAGGATGCAATCAGGTGAGGGTCATCGTCGCGGAACACGGCCGCCGCCTGGCCGTATCGAATGATCTGCGTGATGGCGTCCAGGCAGTGCTGGGCCGAGTCCGACGCCTGCCCCATCCAGACCAGCGCGTAAATGCCGGGGGTATCCAGCGCGTGTTCACGGTAGATCATGCCCGCCCTGCGCAGGCGCAGCACGGGGTCGGATTCGTCAATGGCGATGAGCTGTTCGCGCAGATCGGTGAAGTATGCGTCGATGAGCGCATCGGACACCGCCTGCTTGCCGCCGATGTGCTGGTAGATGCTGGTGGGCGACACGTCGGCCTGCGCGGACAGCGTACGGATGGTCAGACCGTCCACGCCGTCCTGTTCCACGATCTGCCTCGCCGCGTCAAGAATTCTTCCGCGGATTTCAAGGGTTGGCGTGCGTCTGGATCGGGGCTGCGATTGCGTCATATCCGTTATTCTAGGGTGCGTACAGGCCATTACCGCCGTTTTGGCATGGCCACGATCGCAACGACCGCGGCGATAAGTGCAATCGTCATGGTCGTCAGGCAGATGCTGTGCAGCCCGTCCATGAACGCGGATGCGACCGAGTCATCCAGCAATCTGCGCAGGGTGCCCGGCAGGGAGCCGGAAATGGATTCGGCAGCCATCACGGATTCCTTGGATGCGCCAAGGATGTCCTGGGGCAGGTAGGATCCTCGCAGCGCGTCCGTCAGGCCGGTGGTGTATGTGCCGGCCTGCAGCGACCCCATGATGCCGACGCCGAGCGTGCCACTGAGTTCGCGGATCGTGTCGTTGACGGCACTGCCCATACCTTCCTCGCTGACCGGCACGGCCGTCATCAGCGCGTCGGTGGCGGTCCCTGGACGAAGGCGATGCCTGCGGCCATGACGGCCGCGAACGGCAGTGTGGCAATCGCCATCTCGAGCGCCGAACACCCACGCAGCGCCTGGAACCATTAGGTCGTGAGGAAGATGAAACCGAACAGGCACAGGAAGGCGGCGCAAATGGCCAACGTGCCGATGACGGCGCACACCCAGAACACGCTATCCCATGCGAACCGTTGCAGCAGGATACCGCCGATGACCGGGCCGAGCGCTATGCCCACCCCGGATGTACCGGCCCACAGTCCGACGGCCAGCCCACGCATAGGCGATCCGTCGAACAGCCCGATGATGGATGACAGCGTGGCTCCCATCAAGTTGTGTATTAATATAACATATTTATGAAACATTGATACACATCATGTCGGGAACAGGCATCCGCATCGAAAACACCGACCTACAACACAATCAGGCCCGACGACCATCAAAGGCCGTCGGGCCTGATTCATACGCGCTGTCGGACTAACGGCGTCCGGACTTCATACGGAATGGCGCATTGTTGCGATTCTTCTTGGAATGGCGGCGGTTTGGGCCTTCCGTGTTGCCGTATTTGGCGATCATGCGGCGTTCGTGACGCTTGGCACCTTCTGAACGCTCGTCGCGTACGATGCGGTTCTCGTTCTTGCGATGGATGCGCTTGTCGAATTTTCCGCCCTTGCCGTACCGATCATTGCGACGGTTCTTGCCGTACTCGTTGCGGCCATCGTCCTGGCGCTCGTCGTAACGGTTTTTGCCGTATCCGTCGCGACGGCCGCCCTTACGGCGGTCATCGCCATGCTCGAACAGATAGTCGCGGCGCTCGGCCTCGGGGTTGCTCATGCCGGCGCGGCGTTCCGCACGGTTGCGGTTCTTCTTCACGGCCTTCTTGCTGGCCTTGTCGCCGTGCTTGCGCTGCGGCTCGCCTTCGGCAACAAACTCGCCGCCTGCGTTCTCGTGCTGGAATCCGGTCTCGGCAACGTTCTGCTCGGCGCGGTCGCGATTGCGATTGTGCTTGCGCCTGCCGCTGCGGCCGGACTCATCGCCCGCCGCGTTCTTGGCGCCCCTGTTCTTGCCCTTGCGCGGGTTGCCCACGGGCTGCGACTTGTCGAGGCTCCAACCATCCACGCGCTCGGCGCGGTCGCCCACAAGCTCAAGCACTTCGGGCGAATCGTGGGTCACTTCGATCATCTTGGTTTTGATGCCGGCCTGGTTCAGCAAGCGGCGCGCCTCGCGGCGCTGTTCGGGTAGCACGAGGGTGACCACGTCGCCCGCCTTGCCGGCGCGGGCGGTACGGCCGGAGCGGTGCACAAAGGACTTCGGGTCAGCCGGCGGCTCGACCTGCACCACAAGCTCCACGCCGCCGACGTCTATGCCACGGGCGGCCACGTCAGTGGCCACCATGACGCGCACGTCGCCGGAATCGAATGCGGCGAGGTTGCGATCACGCTGGTTCTGGTTCAGGTTGCCGTGCAGCTCGGCGGCCGGAATGCCGTTCTGCGTCAGGTTCTTGGCGAGCTTCTTGGCCTGGAACTTGGTGCGGGTGAACAGGATGCGACGGCCTTCGCCCGAGGCGAGCACGCGCACGAGTTCGTGCTTGTCGCCGCGCGTGGTCTCGAACACGTGGTGGGTCATCAGGTCAGGTTCGGTGGTGGCCGAATCGACCTCGTGCACCTTGGGATCATGCAGGAAGGTGTTCACCACTTCATCCACGCCGTGATCGAGCGTGGCGGAGAACAGCATGTGCTGGGCGTCGGGCGAGATCTGCTCAAGCAGTCGCTTGACCGGCGGCAGGAAGCCCATATCGGCCATTTCATCGGCCTCATCGATGACCACGACTTCGACGGACGAGAGCGTGAGCGCCTGCTGGCGCAGCAGGTCCTCAAGGCGGCCCGGGCAGGCGACCACGATATCGGCGCCGGCCTTCAGATCGCGGATCTGGTGGATGTACTTGACGCCGCCGTACACCGTGGTGGTGTTCATGCCGAACGTGTGGGCCAGCGGCATCAGCACGTCGTTGATCTGGTTCGCGAGCTCGCGGGTGGGGGCCAGCACCAGGCCGCGCGGGTGCGGCAGGAAATCGTCGGCGCGGCGCTCTTCCAGGCTGGCCTTCTTGCGACGCTTGATTTCCTTGCGGAACTCCTCCATCGCGATTTCGCCAAGCGAATCATAGGAGCCAAGCCGGGTGACCAGCGGAATGGAGAAGGCGAGGGTTTTGCCGGAGCCGGTGCGCCCTCGGCCGAGAATGTCGCGGCCGGCCAGTGAATCGGGCAGGGTGTCGGCCTGAATGGGGAATGCGGTCTTCTTGTCATCTGCCGCAAGTACGCGCACCAGCGGTCCGGGTACGCCAAGTTCGCCAAAGGTAAGGGGGCGGGATTCCGCGCTGTCGTTCATCTGGAAATCAGCGGAATCGTCACGATCATCGAAATTATTACGGGGCACAGTGGCCTTTCATGTCAAAGGTTACGCAAATTACGCAAGCTTTCCGAGCTTAGCGTAAGCCCCCTACTTTGCTTGATGCTCGCCACGCTGTCATTCCACTCTTTACTTATGACCCCATGGGGCGGTAACT
>ERZ1032357.90-NODE-90-length-31212-cov-16.544372_pt1 | contig 31212 bp, 14 predicted proteins | sample MGYA00517100_ERZ1032357 | MGnify/ENA primary metagenome ERZ1032357 (study PRJEB33719, sample SAMN04262589) | wastewater metagenome | biome: periurban shantytown; feature: animal feces; material: feces | host: Canis lupus familiaris | place: Peru: Lima | collected...
CATTATCTTTCTAGCTTGAAAAAGTGCTGCATGTCAATTCTGGTCTAACAGAGCCAAAGAAAAAGGCGAGCGCCTGGAGGCGCTCGCCTTTTCTTGTTAAGGGTGGACCGTCAGGGATTCGAACCCTGGGCCTTGGGATTAAAAGTCCCCTGCTCTGCCAGCTGAGCTAACGGTCCGTAAGGAGCATTGTACCGCGTGATGTCACGTGAGACCAGCCCCTGCTTTTAGAACGAAAAAACCCGACAACAATTAAGAGGGGTGAGATGCGGACGGCCGGGTTCCTTGTGGTGGCCGATCATTTGCAGCGAAGACTTGCTGCCCCTTCGTTACGACCGGCGATTCGATGCGGCTGGCCACACTGCTTTTGATGTGACGCTGACGGCAGGGGGCGAGCGTGCGGGAAGGGCCCATGCGATCGGAATTATCGTAGTAGATGAAGTGTTTTTAGGCGCGCGGTGACAAAAATAGACGGTTGTGAGTACACGCGGAGATGGGTTGGAAGCTAATTCATGAAATTAGTAGTACATGTGTTACCAAAAAAGTTTGCCCGATAGCCCGGATTGCTCAAGCATCGCGTTCAGATAGGGGAATCGGCGGCTGGTTTTGTCTTTTTTGCCCATGAGGGTCGAACTGCTGGCGCGCGGAGTACTCACAACCGTTGTGTTTTGTCATTCCGGGCCGCAAAACGTGGAATCGCCCCCTGCCGACAGTTGTCAATGCTGCATAAATCCGCACACTCTTCATGGGAACAAATCCGGCGACCAATGATTGCCCGACTGGGACGTAAGAGGGGTGGCAATACCGATTATCAGGGCAGTCCTTTAACTCTCTGTTCATGAGGTAGGCTTGTGATGCGTGAAGACGACTCGCCAAGTTATCGATGATGTCGATGTATAAATTGAAGGACGTAAGGCGTATGACCGTATAAACAATCCAGCTCAAACGGATTTATGCGAAACCAAGTACAATATTCAGAAAACCATACGGCCTTTAAGCCGGTACCGAGAGACCGAAAAGGAGACGAGATGGGTTCAAACCTTTCTGGGGATGTCATGCCCCGCGCCGCCGCAGGCACGCTCGCTCAGCGCATGATGGCGCAAACCAGCAAGGGCGCAACGTCGCCTGCAATCCTTTATCTACAAGATGGAACCGTGTTTTACGGACGCTCATGCGGTGCCCAGGGTACCGCTACGGGCGAAGTCTGCTTCAACACGTCTCTTGAGGGCTATTTCGAGGTCCTGACCGACCCGTCCTACGCGGGCCAGATCGTCACGATGACGTATCCGCAGATCGGCAACTACGGCATCGACCTCGCCGATGTTCAGAGTGCATACCCGGGTTCCGGCGACCGTGGCGAGTCCGCGCCCGCGCTCCGCGGCATGATCGTACGCGACATGTGTCGCACCCCGTCCAACTGGCGCAGTTCCGTGAGCGTCCCGGATTACCTGGTGAGCAACGGCATCGTTGCCATTGAGGGCATCGATACCCGCGCACTCGTGGCGCACCTGCGTGACCATGGCGCGCAGATGGGCATCGTTTCCACCGAGCTGTTCGACCTATCCGAGCTCGCCGCGGCGCTCGAGGCGGCGCCCGCGCTTGTGGGCACCAACCTGGTCGAGACCGTGAGCTGCTCAGAGCCCCATTCCTACACCCAGGCTGACGTTCCCTTCGCTCATGCGTTTGCGCGCTCGACCGTCCCGGCCGACGGCAAGATGCGCAAGGTTGTGGCGTATGATTGCGGCGTCAAACGCGGTATCCTCGAGGGCCTGGTCCACGCCGGCTGCGAGCTTACGGTCGTGCCGTGGGATACGCCTGCCGAGGACGTGCTGGCCATGGACCCACGGGGCGTGTTCCTGTCAAACGGCCCCGGCGACCCGGACGCCGTCGAGGCCACGTATGCCCAGGTGCAGAAGCTGATCGGCAAGGTGCCGGTGTTCGGCATCTGCCTGGGCCACCAGATGATCTCGCTCGCCGCCGGCGCGCAGATCGAGAAGCTCAAGTTCGGTCATCGTGGCGGTAACCAGCCCGTTATGAACTTGCTTACCCGCCGCGTGGAGATCACCGCGCAGAACCACGGCTTCGGCCTGGTCTTCCCGTCTTTGGGCGAGCTGCTGCCCGAGCTGTCCGGCGGCGTTTCCGAGCATCCCGCCGATGGTGACCTGCGTTTCTGGGTCGAGCGCGGCATCGCCCCCGTGGTTGACAATGCGCGTTTCGGCCGCATTCGTCTGACACACGTCAATCTCAACGATGGCACGGCCGAGGGCATCCAGCTGCTCGACGCCCCGTGCTTCTCGGTGCAGTACCACCCCGAGGCATCGCCGGGACCGACCGATGCCCACTACCTGTTCACTGCGTTCGCCCGTCTGATCGATGGCGACGAGGACTACCTGAACATCGACATCGCCGCCGACCGTCTGGCCGGCTGGAATTTCGCCGAGCTGGCCTAATTGCCATACGCCGCCCGCATGTTTCACGCGTGCGGGCGGCGCGCGAACGGGGTGTTTGCACGGAATTGTCTTTTTTCGGTCTTATTGGGACGAATTTGATTTGCTGAACAGAATCATGTGCATAAATGTGCATATACGAATACATATATTCATTCTGGCGAGAGATGGCGCAGGTCGCCCCCTCTAAAGCGAAAAGCAAAGACCGAAATTTGACAAAAACGGGCAAATCCTGGGAACCAATCCCTCGAGCATCCCGCGGCTGCCGGCGCACCCGCCCAAAAAACTGCTTTTAAAGGAGCATCCATGCCCAAACGTGAAGATATCAAGCGCATCCTGGTTATCGGCTCCGGCCCCATCGTCATCGGCCAGGCCTGCGAATTCGACTACTCCGGCGTCCAGGCCTGCAAGGTCCTGAAGGAGGACGGTTACGAGGTCGTGCTGGTGAACTCCAACCCGGCCACCATAATGACCGACCCCGGCATGGCCGACCGCACCTACGTCGAGCCCATTACCGCCGAGTTTATCGGGCGCGTCATCGACCGCGAGCGTCCCGACGCCCTGCTGCCCACCCTGGGCGGCCAGACCGGTCTGAACGCCGCTGTTGAGCTGGCGAAGTCTGGCGTGCTGGACAAGTACGGTGTCGAGATGATCGGTTGCGACCTGGCCGCCATCGAGCGAGGCGAGGACCGCAAGCTGTTCAACGAGGCCATGGCCGAGATCGGCCTGGAGGTCGCGCGCTCCGGCTATGCCTATTCCGTGGAGGACGCCCTCAACATCGTGAAGATGACCGGCTACCCCTGCGTGCTGCGCCCATCGTTCACCATGGGAGGCGCCGGCGGCGGTATCGCGCACGACGAGGCCGAGCTCATCGAGATCGTGACCCAGGGCCTGGAGCTGTCCCCGGCCAGTGAGGTGCTGGTCGAGGAGTCCATTGAGGGCTGGAAAGAGTACGAGATGGAGGTCATGCGCGACCGTGCCGGCAACGGCATTATCGTGTGTTCCATCGAGAACCTCGACCCCATGGGCGTGCACACCGGCGACTCCATCACCGTGGCCCCCGCGCAGACCCTCTCCGACCTGGAGTATCAGCGTATGCGCGTGGCATCGCTGGCCATCCTGGAGAAGATCGGCGTGGAGACCGGCGGCTCCAACGTGCAGTTCGCCGTCAACCCCAACAACGGCCGACTGATCGTCATCGAGATGAACCCGCGCGTGTCCCGCTCCTCTGCGCTGGCCTCCAAGGCCACGGGCTTCCCCATCGCCAAGGCCGCCGCGCGTCTGGCCGTGGGCTATACCCTCGATGAGATCACCAACGACATCACCAAGGCCACCCCGGCCTGCTTTGAGCCGTCCATCGACTACTGCGTGGTCAAGGTTCCGCGCTTCGCGTTCGAGAAGTTCAAGGGCACCGACACCACGCTCACTACGCGCATGAAGGCTGTGGGCGAGGTCATGGCGATCGGCCGCACCTTCGAGGAGGCGCTGGGCAAGGCCATGCGTTCGCTCGAGGACGGGGCCTGCGGCTTTGGCGTGAACGCGAAGGGTGCGGACGAGCTGGCGTCCCTGGATGAGGCCGAGCTCGCGGCGGCCGTGTCCCGCGCGAGCGAGGGACGCATCGCCTATGTCGCCGAGGCGCTGCGCCGCGGCTGGAGCGTGGAGCGCCTGTACGACGCCACGCGCATCGATCCGTGGTTCCTCGCCCGCCTGCACGATATGATCGCCGTGCAGGAGGCGGTGCGCGGTTTGCGCGTGGAGGACATCGATGCCGACGCCATGCGCCTGCTCAAGCAGTACGGCGCGAGCGATGCCCAGATCGCGCTGCTGACCGGCAGCGATGAGCGCTTCGTTCGCGCGTATCGCAAGGGGCTAGGCGTGGTGCCGAGCATGAAGACGGTCGATACGTGCGCCGCCGAGTTCGAGAGCGCCACGGAGTACCACTACAAGACGTACGAGAACCTCATGCGCCCGGCTCCCGCTGCGCGCCGCGGCGTGGCCGCCGACGAGGTGCGCCCTTGTGAAAAGCCCAAGGTCATGATCTTGGGCGCGGGCCCCAACCGCATCGGCCAGGGCATCGAGTTCGACTACTGCTGCGTGCACGCCTGCTACGAGCTTGCCGAGCGCGGCTTCGAGACCATCATGGTCAACTGCAACCCCGAGACCGTGTCCACCGACTATGACACCTCCGACCGTCTGTATTTCGAGCCGGTCACCTACGAGGACGTGATGGACATCGTGGATGCCGAGCGTCCCGTGGGCGTGATCACCACGCTGGGCGGCCAGACGCCGGTCAACCTCACGCGCGCGCTGGCCGAGAGCGGCGTGAAGATCATGGGCACGCAGCCCGACGCCATCGATTTTGCCGAGGACCGCGAGCGCTTCTCGGCTCTCCTCGACCGCCTGGGCATCATGTATCCGCCGGCGGGCATGGCGACCTCGTTCGAGGAGGCCGAGGCCGTGGCGGCGCAGATCGGCTATCCGCTGCTCGTGCGTCCGAGCTACGTGCTCGGCGGCCGCGGCATGATGATCGCCTACGACGCCGAGCGCCTGCGCGAGTACATGGCCGAGGCCACGCGCGTGAGCCCCGATCATCCCATCTACCTGGACCGTTTCCTTGAGGGTGCGTATGAGAGCGACGTCGACGCCCTGTGCGACGGACGCGACGTTTACATCGGGGGCATCTTGGAGCACATCGAGGAGGCGGGTATCCATTCCGGCGACTCGGCCACGTGCATCCCGCCGTTCTCCTTCTCCGAGTCCTTGCAGGAAAAGCTGCGTGAGACGACGCGCCGTATCGCGCTGGCGCTCGGCGTGCGGGGCTTGGTGAACGTGCAATATGCGGTTAAGGGCGACGCCATCTACGTGATCGAGGCGAACCCGCGCGCGAGCCGCACCGTGCCGTTCATCTCCAAGGCGACGGGCGTGCCGCTGGCCCGCTGTGCCGCCCGCATCATGGCCGGAGCCGCTCTGAGCGACCTGGACCTGCCGGATGACCGTCGCAAGCTCGATTACTTCTGCATGAAGGAGGCCGTGATGCCGTGGGGTCGCTTCCCCGGTGCCGAGGTCATCCTGGGGCCCGAGATGAAGTCGACGGGCGAGGTCATGGGTATCGCCAAGAGCTATCCCGAGGCGTACGCAAAAACGCAGCTGGCAATCGATTACCAGCTGCCGACGCCCAAGGATGGCCGCGTGTTCATCTCGGTGTGCGACCGTGACAAGCGCCATATTCTGAGCCTCGCGCGCATCCTGCGCTACCTGGGATTCGAGATCGTGTCCACCGAGGGAACGGCGCGCGTGCTGCGCGGCGGCAACGTGCCGTGCGAGATCGTGGGCAAGGTTGGGGCGAGTTTTGCGCCCGGATCCGCGTCCGGCGAATCCCGCTCCATTCTCGACCTCATCGCCGGCGGGGAGATCGCGTTCATCGTGAACATCCCCTACGGCCCGGGTTCGCGCGGTGACGGCTATGTGCTTCGCACCGAGGCCGTGCGCCGCGGGGTGACCTGCCTGACGGCGCTTTCCGCCGCCAACGCGTATATCGCCGCGCTCGAGGCCCGTCAGTCGGGCGACGGCATGGAGGTCGTGGCGCTGCAGGACTTGGCGTAGGTTGCATTCATATCTAACATGGGCCCGTTTTCGGATTACCGGGAGCGGGCCCTACTTGTTGCCGCTTGTTGCGAGCTTTGGGTGAGCTTCTTTTGGAGGCCAACTGGTATTAAATCTGAATATCCTGTCGGGGGGGGTACTCGGGGAGGGTACCCAGATTCCGACCGTTTGTCGACTCAATGCAGTCGTTTACGGAATATAGAAGTCGCTCAATAAACCCATTAATAAACTTAACATTATCTGTAGGTGGTGTGCTGGTTCATATCAGTGCATTAAAGCGCACAGCTTCCATGATGGAAGCGTGGTGCGCAGACAAAAGGGATAAGGAGAGCACATGCGCGATACCAAGCCGTTGCTCAAGCGCTCATGGGTCAAAGGCAGCGCCGTTGTTGCCGCCACGGCGCTTTCGCTCGCAATCGCCGCTCCGGCATCCGCCGCGCCGCTGACGGGCGTAAAGTCCGCCGAGGCAAAGAACAACGTGGTCACCGTCACGTTCACCGATGGCACAAAGGACATCCAGGGCAAAATCACCCTGCTCGAGGACGATGTGTTCCGCTACAACGTCGATCCGTCTGGTGATTTTAGTGCCTATGCGAAGCCGAGGGACCCGAAGCACGTTGCTAAGATTCAGGCCCAGCCCGACACTTCGTCAAAGTACTCCAAGCCAAAGGCGAGCGTGAAAGATCAGGGAGGGGCATTTGTAATCTCCCCTGCAGGCGGTAAGACCACCATCGAGCTCGACAAGGCCACGGCGAAAATGACCATCAAGCGTGACGGCAAGGTGGTCATGGAGGAGGCAGCGCCTCTCGATCTCGAGAAGGGCTCCACCGTCCAAACGCTCGTCAAGCATGAGGGTGAGGACTTCTTTGGCGGCGGCACCCAGAACGGGCGCTTCATTCATACGGGCAACTCCATCCACATTGCCAACGAGTCCAATTGGGTCGATGGCGGCGTTGCTTCGCCCAACCCGTTCTACTGGTCCAGCGAGGGATACGGCGTTTTGCGCAACACCTTTGCCGACGGCACGTATGACTTTGGCAAGTCCAACGGTGATGCAACCGTGGCGACGCATAAAGAGAACGAGCTCGACGCCTATTATTTTGTGGCAGATGCCGCCAAGGGTAAATCCACCGCGCCGATCGCTCAGGATCTGCTCCAGGGTTACTATAAGGTCACCGGCAACCCCGTGCTGCTTCCCGAGTACGCGTTCTACGTTGGCCATCTCAACGCATGGAACCGCGATATGTGGTCGGCCGATGCGCAAAATGGGTATAGCAAGAAGCAGATAAAGGGTTCTGCTCCTGCGACCGATGCGAACGCCGGCGAGATCCAGTACGAGAAGGGCGGTACGGGTACCGCCATGGCCCCCAACACGCATGTTGAGAGCCTGAACGGGCACGGCCCGTCGGTCCACACGGAGAACATCCCTGCGGGTACTGACTTCCCCGAGGAGTTCTCCGCCCGCCATCGCCTTGATAACTACCTTGAGAACGATATGCCCCTGGGCTATTTCCTGCCCAATGACGGCTACGGCGCCGGTTATGGCCAGAACGGCTTTGGCAAGACCGGCGGCGTCAATGAGGACGGAACCTCCAGCCAGGAGCGTCTCGAGGCGGTTGCGGCCAACGTGGACAACCTCAAGGAGTTCACCGACTACGCCAACGAGAGGGGTGTTGCCACGGGCCTGTGGACGCAGTCTTACCTGGAGCCCGATTCCAAACCGAATACTCAATGGCAGCTTTTGCGCGACTTTAAGAACGAGGTCAAAAAGGGCGGCGTAACGACTCTTAAGACCGACGTTGCTTGGGTCGGTCCTGGCTACTCCATGGCACTTGACGGCACCAAGACCGCGTATGACATCGTGACTACTGAGGCGGGCTTCCGCCCCAACATCATCACCCTCGATGGTTGGGCGGGCACGCAGCGCTTTGGTGGCATTTGGACGGGCGATCAGACCGGTGGTAACTGGGAGTACATCCGCTTCCACGTTCCCACGTTCATCGGTCAGGGCCTTGCAGGCAACCCCAACATCGGATCCGACATGGACGGCATCTTTGGTGGTGCTCCCATCATCGCAACGCGTGACTATCAGTGGAAATCCTTTGCGCCGCTCATGCTCGACATGGACGGCTGGGGTTCCTATGTCAAGGCTCCGCAAACCCATGGCGACCCGTACACCGGCATCAGCCGCATGTACCTCAAGCTCAAGTCGCAGCTCATGCCCTACATCTACACTACGGCCGCATCTGCTGCGAACATCAATACCGGTAACGGCGACGAGGGTATGCCCATCGTCCGCGCCATTCTGCTCTCCGATGATTCCGATTACGCCAAGAGCACCAAGACTCAGTACGAGTACACGCTTGGTGAGGATTTCCTTGTGGCGCCGATCTATCAGAACACCGCCGATGCGGAGAACGACGGCAGCGATGTTCGCAATGGCATTTACCTGCCTGGCAACCCGGAGAAGGACATCTGGATCGATTACTTCACCGGTGAGCAGTATCGTGCAGGCCAGGTGCTCAATAACTTCGACGCCCCGCTGTGGAAGCTCCCGGTGTTTGTAAAGGCCAACGCCATCGTCCCGATGTACGAGCCCAACAACAGCCCTGACAAGGTTGATCGCACCAAGCGCAATGTCGAGTTCTTCGCGGTTGCGGGTAACGGTGAGTACAACCTGTTCGAGGATGCGGGCACCTTCATCGAGAACAAGATCGATGAGTCCGACAAGGAGTACGGCAAGCAGGGCAACATCAGCTACGGCGATCACGTTTCCACCAAGTTCACCTCGAACGTGGACGGCGAGAAGGCTACGTTCGTGGCTGAGCATTCCAAGGGCAGCTACGAGGGCTATAAGAAGGACCGCACCACCACGTTCATCGTGAACGTCTCCGGCGAGCCCAAGTCCGTGAAGGCCAAGAACGGCAATGCCGATCTCAAGCAGGTCAAGGTCGACTCCCAGGAGGCGTTCGACAAGGCGGAGCCCAAGGACGGGGAGTTCATTTACTTCTACAACGAGCAACCCAACCTCAACTACGGTGCCTCTTCTGCTGCTCCCGAGCAGGTCAAGAAGGAGGGTTTCTCCCAGCAGGAGATCATCACCACGCCCAAGCTCTATGTGAAGTTCGCCAAGACCGACGTCCAGGCGAACAAGCAGACCCTTGAGGTCACGGGCTTTAAGAACGAGGGTCACATTGGTTCCAGCCAGGTGATTGATTCCCTTCAGGCCCCGACCCTCAAGGCTCCCGAGGACGGCCTTACCCCCACGAGTGTCAAGCTCACGTGGAACAAGATCAACGGCGCCACCGGCTATGACATCATGATCGACGGCATGGTGAACTCCATCCCGTCCGGCGAGACGGTTGAGTTCAATGTGACCGATCTCCCGTACAACTCCGATCACACGTTCCAGATTCGTACCCGTACCGATAAGGGTGTATCTAAGTGGAGCGACGAGATCTCTGTCAAGACTCTCGAGGACCCCTGGCGCAACTGCCCCCAGCCGGTCAACGTCGATTGGAAGGGCGGCGAACAATGGGGTGCTCTCAAGCTCGCGTTCGACCATGATGACAAGAGCGGTAGTAACTTCCATTCCAGCAATGGCAACGAGGCGATCGGCATGCCCATGACCATCGACTATGGCAAGACGATGAAGCTGGATAAGTTCGTCTACACCCCTCGTCAGGACAATGGCGGCAACGGCAATGTTGCTCAGATGAAGGTCGAGACCAGCCTGGATGGTGTCCACTGGCAGGATCACGGCGTTCAGAACTGGGATAACACCGGCGCTGACAAGATGAAGCCCAAGACCGTCAATCTGTCCGGCACCAGCGCGCGCTACCTGCGACTGACTGTCCAGAAGTCTACCGGCGGTTTCTTCTCTGCAACCGAGCTTGCGCTCTACAAGCAGGATGGAACCGAGCCCCAGGAGACTGGTTCGCTCAAGGCTCCGGCAACTGTTGGTGATGAGGATTACCAGCATCTTGGAAACTGCGTGGGTCGCGAGAACCACGGCACCGGTGTTACCGACTGGGAGTCCCATGTCGCCCAGTCTGCCGCCGACTTCAACATGAACGGCGCATACGATGTGTACGACATGTCTTTCACCATGTCCAAGCTTGATGGTGGAACCAAGAAGGGCGGCAAGGTTGCCGGTTCGATCGCTGTTGTGCCCGAGAAGACCTCGGTAAAGCAGGGCGAGACGATCACCGTTGAGGTGAAGGTCAAGGACGCCAAGAACGTCAACGCCATGGGCGCTCTTGTTCACTACCCCGTTTCCGATTTTGAGTTTGTGGGCAAGGCTCCCAGCGTTGCCGATAGCACCAAGGGTATGGAGAACCGCTCCGGCAACTATACCTATGGCGATGAAAATGACTCGGTGAATATCGCCCTGGCAAACAAGGGCGACAAGGACCTCTACTCCGGCACTGAGACGATTGCCACCTTCCAGCTCAAGGCTAAGAAGGATTGCGAGGTCAATCTTGATGCTCAGGCATGGCTGATCGGTCCCAAGCAGGACTTCGTCAGCTCCAACGGCTCCGACCTCGGCCCGGAGGTTAAGGAGCTCGGCCAGGCCGACTTCAAGATCACGATGACCAATGAGAAGCTGCCCACCGACGACGGCACCAACGTCAAGAAGCTCATCCAGAGCAACAACTACGACGGCCTGTTCGACAACAACGAGTCCGATAACGGCTTCGAGTTCAAGTGGGATATCGCTGGCAACCAGCAGGATGGCAAGCTCCCCGAGTACGTGATGCTGCCCACCACGATGCGCTTCGAGCTCAACGAGCCCCGCGCGCTGCGCGACGTCCAGATCGTCAACCGTGACACCTACAACGGCACCGTGACCTCCATGAAGGCCGTCATCACCTACACCGACGGTACCAAGTCCGAATTCAAGGACGGCGAGTTCGCCAAGAAGCAGGCCGTCTATACCCTCACTGCCGAGAAGGGCAAGAAGGTCCAGAGTGTCGAGATCACGCCGCTCACCTCCGAGGGCACCGTTACTGGCTACCAGGGCAATGCCGCGAAGAATCGCATGCTGACGCTGCGCGAGATCAACTTCAACTATGTTGAGGGCGAGCAGCCGGAGGCCCCGCAGACGCAGGAGCTTGGTCAGGATGCCTTTAACATCTCGATCACCAACAAGGGGTACCCGACCGACGACGGCTCCAATGTGAAGAAGTTCGTCCAGCAGAATAGCTATGACGGCCTGTTCAACAACAACGACACCGATCGCGCATTCGAGTTCAAGTGGTATTACAAAGACCAGCCCTACGACGAGAAAGTCGGCCTGCCTGCGAACATCGCCTTCGAACTCAAGCAGCCTAGGACCCTTTCGAACATTGAGCTCTTCAATGGTGCAAAGACCTCCAATGGCTCCATCAACAGCATCGAGGCGGTGGTCACGTTCGAGGATGGCTCCAAGCAGGAGTTCAAGGGCGGCGACTATGCTCAGAACCAGGAGAAGTATGTCTTCGCAATCTCCGATGCAAATAAGGCTAAGAAGGTCGCCAAGGTGGAGATCAAGCCTCTGACTTCTACCGGTACCGCTCCCACCCTCAAGGATCCCAACAACCACATGCTCACTATTGGCGAGATCAATTTCAACTACGTCGACGGTGAACAGCCCGAAGTCCCGCAGGTTGACAAGTCCAAGCTTCAGGCACTGTACGATTCGCTTAAGGACAAGGCTAACGACGGCTACACCGAGGATTCCTGGAACGCGTTCCAGGCCGCGCTCGATGAGGCCTCCAAGGTGCTTGCCAACGACAAGGCAACTCAGGAGCAGGTCGATGCCGCTCATGATGCCCTGTCGAAAGCCGACGCCGGTCTGGCTAAGCCTGAGGTTCCGGCTGTTGACAAGTCACAGCTTCAGGCCAAGTACGACGAGGTAAAGGGGCTCAATGCCGATTCCTACACCGCCGATTCTTGGAAGCCGTTTGCCGATGCCCTTGCTGAGGCTGAGAAGGTCCTGGCAAATGACAAGGCAACGCAGGATGAGGTGAACGCTGCTCTTGATGGCCTTACCAAGGCTGCTGACGGCCTTGTGGCCAATGAGGCTCCGCAGGCGGACAAGTCCAAGCTCCAGGCTCTGTACGACTCTTTGAAGGACAAGGCAAACGAGGGGTATACCGAGGAAAGCTGGAATGCGTTCCAGTCTGCTTTGAACGCGGCGAAGCAGACCATCGACAACCCTGCGGCCACGCAGCAGCAGATTGATGAGGCTCTTGCCGGTCTGAATGCTGCCAATAAGGGCCTCGCTAAGTCCGAGGTCCCGGGCGGCGGCTCTTCCAACAATGGGACTGGCAACAATGACGGCTCCGGCAATGGGAATACGCAGCAGAAGCCCAACGGCTCCAAGCCCGGCGATTCGCTCGTGCAGACCGGCGATCCGGCGCTGGTGGCGGTTGGCGCCACGGGCCTGATCGGCTCCATTGCAGCGGCGGTTGGTGCTGCTCTCAAGCGTCGCCGCAAATAGCGGAAGCTTCGTGTTGCCCACGTAAGAGCATCACGAGAGAAGGGGGATCGGCTGCGGTCGGTCCCCTTTGCTATTCGCCCAACCTCTCGTAGGTCTGCCCGCTTGCTTGTGGGGATATCGGCTTACACGCAGCAGGCTCGCGGGTATACTGAATCGAAGATAAAAGCTAAGCGCCATGGGAGGAAGTATGACTGAAAACACCCCCGCACAAACGCCGCTGGTCGGCATCATCATGGGGTCTAAGTCCGATTTGTCCGTAATGGAGGGTTGCGCGGCAGAGCTGGAGCGCCTCGGGGTTCCGTATGAGCTGGTCGTTGCCAGTGCGCATCGCAACCCCGCGAAGGTTCATGAGTGGGCCGAGTCCGCGGCCGATCGCGGTATCAGGGTGATCGTTGCCGCAGCCGGAAAGGCTGCGCACCTCGGTGGTGTTGTGGCGGCCTTCACCCCGCTGCCGGTCATTGGCGTTCCCATTAAGACCAGCGATCTGGGCGGCTTGGACTCCCTGCTCTCCATGGTGCAGATGCCGTCCGGCGTGCCTGTGGCCTGCGTCGCCATCAACGGCGCCAAGAACGCCGCCATCTACGCCACCCAGATCCTCGGCTCCTCCATGCCCGAGTATCGTGACGCCATCACCGCGCTCAAGCGCGAGATGGCCGAGGCGTAAGAGCCATGTCCGTTAACGGCGGCCGCCATTTTAAGCAGGCGGGGGATTCTTCGGGGGCTTCTCGGCCGCAGCCCCAGCCCCAACCACAGTTCCAGCCGCAGGCTCGTTTCACCCGGCCGCACCATGTCTCGCCGTCCGAAACAGCGCAGTTCATGGCTGCCGCCGGCGTGGATGCGCCTCGCGCTCAGGTTTCCCCGCGCCCGGCAGCGGGCGTTGAAGCGTCTCGTTCGCAGACCTCCTCGGGCGCGACTCGGCGCGTGCCTCAGATTCCGCCGGTGATGCAGCCCTCACAGCCTTCTTGGCCCGCGCCCACCCAGGGGCAAAATCCGGCCTCGCCGCAACCGCAGGGGGTCCGCCCGCCCATGAGCAACCGCCCCGGCGACACGGCGCAGACCCATGCCCTCAACGGCGTACGTCCCGTTTGCCCTGGCGCGGTTCCGCCGCGTCAGCAGCCCTCGTCCGCCGCGTCGTCCGGCGCGTACGCCGCTCGGCATCCGCAGGCTTTGCGCATCAACGGCGCCGACCGCTACCACGACGGCCCTGCCGATGGGGGAGCCCCAAAAAAGCGTCGCGGATCAAATATCGTTTCCAACCTGCTCATTATTGTGGGTGTGGCTTTGCTGCTGGTGGCCGGCGGCCTGTTCCTTAATGCCCAGAAGGGCTACAAGGAGGCATCCGAACACTACGATGCTATTGAGCAGGCCGCGGTGACCGACCGCGCGGGCGATGGCGTGCCCGTGATCGATTGGGACGCCCTGGCAAAGGAGAGCGACCAGATCGTGGGTTGGATCTACGTGCCCGGCACGCGGATCAACTACCCGGTAGCCAAGGGTCGCGATAACCAGCAGTTCCTTCGCCACCTTCCCAACGGGCAATATAACGCCAACGGGACCATCTTTATGGATATGGACGGCACGGCACCCGGCGTTGTCGACCAGCAAACGACGCTGTATGGCCACCACATGAACGATGGTTCGATGTTCCAGATTATCGATGCCACCAGGAATCAAGCGGAGTTCGACAAGATCGACAAGGTGTACTACCTCACGCCCGAGACCACATACGTATTCAAGCCGATGTTTACGGCACAGGTTCAGGACAACTACCTGGATGTTCGTCGTACCAACTTCGACTCTCAGGAGGATTTTGAGGCGTACTTGCAGGATATGCTGTCCCAGGCTCTTGCTCAAGCTCCCGATGCCAAGGATCGCATTAAGGACAACGAGCACGTGATTACGCTGGTGACGTGCGCAGGTGAGATCATTCCGCGCACCACGCGTGCCACGATGGTCTGTTCGCTTGAGGACACCATGCCCACCAAGCATTAGCGCGCCCATCATCCGACCCCAGGGCCCGTATCTGGCGATGCTCCGGATGCGGGCCTTTTTGGGTGCAGTCGCTTTTGGACGCGGCCGCTTTTGGGCGCGGCCAATGGTGATGATGCACTACGCCCCCGTCTCTGCGGCGCCGCTTTCGGTAGCGTTCCTGCCGCTGCCCATCGCTAAGCCCTGTCGTCTTTACAGAGGGTTAATAAACTACCGCTTAGGTAGTCATATTCGCCACTTGCCGACCAGGGATCTCCTGGCATAATCTGGCGTTTTGCTGCGCCGTATACTTTCCCCCGATGCGCCTGAGCGGCGCTTTCATCCTACAAGAACGGGGGGATTGTATGGCAAAAGAGCGTTCGCATCGCCCACGCCACAGGGCATGTCGTTTTGCAGCGCTGTTTTTAACGGCCGCCGGGTTGGCCACCGCCGTGGCAACGCCTGCGTTCGCTGCCGCCACGCCGGCTCATCTGGCGTCCACGCGGGATAACGGCAACGGGCACTTTGGCGGAGAAAAGCCCGAGGCGTTCGTTCTGAGCGACGGCAAGGGCGTTACGGGCGAGGTCGGTGTGACGTTTTCGCTCGACAGCAACCCTAAGACCTCCCGTCCGCGCATCGTGCTCAAGTACATTGACGATGGCAACTGGGCATATATTGGCGCCGACCAGGGCAACCATTGGTTCTTGGAGTACAAGCAGGGATCAAAGAGTGATTATCCCGAAATCAAGGGCCTTCCTGCGCTTGAGGAGGGGAAAGACTACGACGTCTCTGCGCGAGTCAAAAACGGCCGTATCGCGGTAGAGGTTAACGGCCAATCCTCCACCGTCGACTGTGATCCGGTTGAGGCCATGATGGGCAACGCCGGTCAGGTTGGCATGGGTGCGGCAACAAGCCAGGATGAGAAGGCCGAGACCACCGACCTGCACTTTACCGACTTCACCATGGGTTCCACCGCAACCGACGATTTCACCGCTTGGTCTTTGTATGAAAAGAGCGCGCCGTCGTCCGTTTGGGACCCCGGTGCTCCGGCGGCAGATTCGCGCACATGGATCAAGGTGACCGCCGGTCCCAACAATACGGCCAACGGCAGTCACGACTATTCGAAACCCGAGGTCAAAGCTCCGGTCCTGGTGACGGACAACACCGCCGCCTCTGCCATGCATGCCGGCGACAAGCTCAAGCTCACGCTCGTTCCCGACGACAGCAAGAATTTTGGCGTGTTCTATTCCTATATGGACGATGACCACTTCCTGTACCTGGGTTGGGACGGAAAGTGGTACGTACAGTATGAGAATGGTGCAAAAACCGATTGGCCCGAGCTTGCCAAGACGTTGCCCACACCCAAACGCGGAGAGCCACTGGCAATCCAGATGTCGGTCGATGGCGATACCGTCAACGTTGTCGTGAACGGCCGCAAGGCCTCCGTTAAGGATAAGGCGTTTGCCGATGCCATGACGGCCATGAACGGCAAGGGCAAGGTAGGTGTCAAGACGGTCGGCAAGGGCAGCATGGTCAAATTCTGCGATGCCACTCGCAACGGCAAGGACCTCATGGCCGACACGTGGGAGTTTGCCGCCCAGCGCGAGGGCCAGGTTCTCGACAAGCAGACTATCAACTTCCTCACGGTGAGCGGAACGGTTAAAAACGCCGATGGCCAGCCCATAGAGGGAGCCGAGGTGCTCATTGGCGCCGACCGCGTAACAACGGGCAAGGACGGCGCTTGGAGCATCAGGCATGTTGAGCCTCAAAACGGAAAGGTGTCCATTAGGGTCAAGGCTGCCGGCTATCAAACGGTCACCAAGGACGTTCCCGTAACCGGCTCTGCGGTCGACCCGGTGCAGATCGTGCTCACCCCCAAGGGTCAGCTCGATCTTGGCCAGTTCGCCCAGATCTCCTCTGACTCCATGACCGCATATGTGAGCAAGACGTTCCCGCAGGTGGCGCGCTATGTGATGAAGGGCGACGACCCCCAGGCAACGTTCATGCGCGGTCAGGAGGAACCGGTAACCACGTTTAAGGTGAACGGCCGTTCTGTGACGCCGCAGGTTGCGGCACCCACCATCGTCGCTAACACGGCAACGTATGTCATGACGGTGCACGACGGCGATCTTAACTTCACCATGACGGTGAGCCTTAAGGTTGAAGGCGCTAACTTCGCCTGGGCTATCACCGATATCGAAAAAGCCCAGGGTTGCGCTCCCATCAAGAGTCTCGACTTTACGAGCAACAATCTGCTCACGGTCGCCGATGGGCTCGACAAGGGTGCAAACTTTGCGGGCGCGACCATGGCGTTCGAAGCCGGTAAACCCTCGGGCGACCGTTTCATTTCGTTCGACAATGGGTTTAAGCCCAACAGCACCAACTCGTTTATGTACGGCATTCTGGGGACCAACGCGTTCTCTGCGGGTATCCTGAGCAACTCGGAGGCCGAGCACGATCAACGCATCACGCTCAACAATGGCGAGGACACTATGGGTCTGGCGAGCTCGGTTTGGTATTACGAGCAGGGAGACGCCAACGCCCAGGGCTATGCCGCCGCGCATCCCGGAACTACCTATCCCGTTAGCGACCTGCCATGGGTCAAGGTTGCCGTGTCGAAGGGTGACGTAAACGGTGACAAGGCGGTCGACTGGAACGACGGTGCGATCGCCACGCGCTCCATCCTCAACAAGCCGTATGGCAGCGAAGCCGTAAAGGACCTGGTGAGCTACCGCGTTGTGATGAACTTTGGTTCCGAAGTGACCAACCCGTACTCGCGCACGGCCGACAATCTCAAAAAGGTTTCCCTTATTACCGACGGCATGCCCCAGGCCATTATTCTGAAAGGCTATGGCAACGAGGGCCACGATTCGGCCAACTCAGAGTATGCCGATATCGCGGTGAAGGAAGGTGGCGCTGAGGGGCTGCGCGACCTCATCAAGATTGCGCACCAGTACAACACCGAGGTGGGCGTGCATATCAATGCCAAGGAGATCTACCCCGAGGCGCGCTCCATGAGCGAGCGCATGGTGCAAGGCCAAAGCTACGGTTGGGGCTGGATGGACCAGTCGGTTGACATCGACAAGCTTTGGGACTTGAGCTCTCAGGCGCGCTGGAACAGGCTCGTGCAGCTGTATGACCGCGTGAACGGCACGAAGTTCGCGAACAAGGATTTTGAGGCCGGCCAATACGTGGGCGACCCGGCTGTTACGGGCGCGCATGCAGCCGATATGGCAACGCTTGCCCAGGATGCCAAGAAGCACCCCAACAATCTGGACTTCATCTATCTGGATGTGTGGATGCAGGATACCTGGGAGAGTCGCCGCGTTGCCGATGAGATCAATTCCCTGGGTTGGCGCCTTACGACCGAGTACTCCTCGGCACACGAATGGGATTCGACCGGCAGCCACCTTTCGATGGATCCTAAGGCCGGCGGCAATAATAAGGGTATCAACAGCGAAATCGTGCGCTTCCTGCGCAACGAGCAGCGCGACACCTCGGTGATGAACGACCCCAGCAAGAAAGGCTCTCTCGACAACCCGCTGCTTGGCGGAGCCCATATCGATGACTTCGAGGGTTGGCAGGGGCGTCAGGACTTCAACGAGTTTGTGAAGACCATGTACGTGGAGAACCTGCCCACGCGCTTCCTGCAGCATTACCAGGTATGGGACTGGGACGACTACGCTGCGGGCGAGAAGCCGGCCGGCACGGCAACCAACCGTGAGAAGAAGATCGTGCTCAAGAGCGAGGATGGTAAGAACACGGTTGAGGTGGAGCGCAAGACGAACGCACAGCGTAAAGACGATGTGATCGAACGCACCATCAAGCTCAATGGCACCAAGGTGCTTGATGAGGGCTCCTACCTGCTTCCCTGGAATCAGGATGGTGAGCAGAAGCTGTTCCATTACAACGTTGACGGCGGTTCCACCACCTGGGATCTACTTGACGGATGGGCAAACACCAACGTGACCATCTACAAGCTCACCGACCAGGGTCGCGAGAAGGTAAAGGATGTCCATACGGGCGCCCGCCTCACATTCGATGCCGAGCCGTGCACGCCTTACGTTGTGGTCCGCGCAAACGGGTCCAAGGCTATGCCCACGGCAGATAGCGTGCGATTTGGCGAGGGTACGGGTGTGGTCGACCCCGGGTTCAACAGCTACAGGAACGGCGATAAGCTCGATGAGGCCACGTGGAAGGGTTCGGTAAAGGATCCCTCCGTTGCGATCGAGACGCTTCCCACCGGCGATCAGGTTCTCAAGGTTAGCTCGCCCGCCAAGGACGTTGAGCTTTCGTGCGATCTTACCGGTTTGACCGCAGGAAAGACCTATGTGCTCGAGATGTATGTGGGCAACGAGAGCGATGCCAAGACAACCGTGGCGGTAGATGCCGGCGATAAGGTGTACGACCGCAGCTTTGGCCGCTCGACCATCAAGAACTACACGGCAAGCGATCCCAAGCATACGGGTGGACCGCAGAGCGATCTGATGACGTCGTATATGACGCGCGTGTACGTTAAGTTCACCGCCGAGTCTCCCACGGCAAAACTCGTCCTGAGCCGCGCTGCAGGAGAGGGGGCCACAAGGTTCGACAGTATTCGTCTGGTCGAGAACGATGCGTTCCCCGTGCAGGACGAGCAGGGCAACTTTACGCAGGACTTTGAGCATGCCGTGTCGGGCCTGTATCCGTTTGCGATTGGCCCCACCGGCAACGGCAGCGATGGCGTGACTCATCTGTCTCAAGCCAATGCCCCGTTTACAAGTGCCGGTTGGCGCGGTAAACAGGTGGACGATACGATCGATGGCTCGTGGTCTATCAAGCATCACGACAACACAAACTTTGGGCATCGAACAGGGTTGATTTACCGAACCATGCCTCAGATGCTTGCGTTCGAGGCCGGCGGCCATTACAAGGTCGAGTTCGATTACCAGGCTGGTACCGGCAGCCACTACGCCATGGTGGTGGGCAGCGGTGAGGATAAATTCGATGTGCCCACCGCGTTCCTCAAGCCAACGGCAAAGGATGGCAAAGGAAACACCCAACATGTCTCCATGGAGGTCACGGGTGCCGATGACGGCACCACCTGGATTGGCCTGTATTCGGGGAGGAACTCGGGAGGCCAGGATGTCGGTGCGATGGACTTCGTCCTCGACAACCTCAAGGTGACGCGTCTCGATCCCAAGCCGGAACCGCCGGTGAAGCCGGAGCCCCCGAAGCCGGAGCCGCAGCCCCAGCCGGAGCCCCCGAAGCCGGAGCCGCAGCCCCAGCCGGAGCCCGGGCCCGATGGATCAACCCCGCTCATCCCGCTTGAGCCTGCAAAGCCCGTCGAACCCAATCAGGGCGATACGATCCCAATGACGCCGCTCGAGCCTGCCAAGCCGGCGGCACGTCCGCAGGGTGAGGGGTATGGCGAGCAGGATAAGCTCGTGCAGACAGGCGATTCGTCTTTGATGGCCGGAGTCTTTGGAGCATCCGGAGCGCTTATGGCGGGCTTGGCTGCCCTTAAGGCGAGGCGTCGCAAGGAGTAGGCGGGTTTACTGGACAGCGCCGTTGCTTTGAGCCCGTGCCCAGTATTGCCGGGTGCGGGCTTTTCCATGGGTCGGTTTGAAAAAGACCGCCTGCCTCCTCATGAAAAGACCCCCGATGGACCTGAGCCATCGGGGGTCTTGTGCGTTGGCCTTCCTGAGCCGTCCGTCCGCCGCGCCTTACGCGTGGCCATCGATACGACCGGAGCTGTCGGGATGGATCGACATGCTCTGGAACCGGTGCTCCATGTATTCGTTGTCGAAGTGCTCGGCATAGAACTCCTCAACCGGAGAGGACGGCTCGATACCGCTCACGCGGCAGAACCAGCAGTCGAGCGACTGGAGCGTCATGATGCCGTTGACCAGCATGAGCGCGGTCACCACGGCGGTGAGGGAGTAGCGCATCTTCCAGGGGATGAGGTTGATGAGCTTGAGCAGGCGCGGCAGGCACAGCTTGATCCACGCCACGCCCAGGATGCCCCACATGCACATGAACGGCGTCGAGGTGCGCCCGTCGAAGATGATGGCCATGGGGTCGATGATGCCGGGCAGCGGCTCAAACGAGTAGCTCCACGCAATAGCGCCGAAGGACACCTGCATCCACCAGCTCACCGCCGCCTCGAAGCAGCCGCCGATGACGGCACTCACCAAAAAGATGATGAGGAAGTTCTTCTTGTAAAAGCGGTTGAGGGCCACGGTGAGCAGCACGGCACCAAAGCCGTAGATGGGGGAGAACGGGCCGAACAGCAGGCCGGCGCGGTCCTGGTACTCACCCGGCGCGACCCAGGCGAAGTGGAAGATGGTCTCGATGATCAGGCCCAGGACGCAGCAGACCATAAACACCCAGAACAGGTTGAAGAAGTTGAGCTTGATGTAGCCCTCGCCCGAGATGTCGCGCCCGAGCATGCCCTCCTCGGCGGCCACGCGGTCCTGCATGTCGCGCAGGCGGCGCTGCAGCTCGCGCTCCTGTTTAAGGGCCGGGTCGATGGTAGCCGAGATGACGGTGAGGATGCCCAGCTGGATGAGCGGCCGGATGAGGTGCGGCCCGATGCCCTGCAACATGACCGCGATGAGGATCTGCCCGATGGTCATGGCGATGAGGGCGTACGACCAGCGTGCCGCGTCGCGTCGATAGCTCTTGAGCAGCGCCCAGCCGAACAGGACCAACGCCACGCTCGACACGAACGACAGGATCGCGCCGATGACCGCCATGATGGTCGTGAGCGTGATGTTGGAGCCGATCAGGACCGCGTCGGGCTCGGTTGCCAGGCGGTAGGCCACGATACCGAAGTACGCGCCGATGAGCGGGAGGGAGACCACACCGTCGAGTGCGCACAGGGCGCCATATATCTTCACGAGAAGCGGGATCGCCTTGCGGTCGGTTGTGGACGGTGTGTCTGGATCGAGGTCGTTTCCGGGCAGGTCGTAGTCGACCGTTGCGCCGGTTGCGGGGGCTTCTTTGGTGCTCACACAGGCTCCTAACTGCTTTTGCGCGAGTTTTGCGCGAGACACTATATCGTACAAACGTCATATGTCGCTTGTACCCACTTATGAGAAGGGGTAGCAGAACAGAATCTACAGGTATGTCGATACGTGGTGTGCACGCCGAGGGCCGGTTGTGCACGAGTCCCGGGCGTGACGGCCCCAGCGCGCACGCCGGCAAGCCCTCGTCTCCGGCCTGGCTAACGCGCCGCCGTAGCCCCGCTGCGCCGGCCGGCAAGACTCGTCCCCGGAGCCGGGCGCTCCTCTGACCACGCTCCGCGCGCCACACAAAAAGCCCGCCGACGCGAGAAAGCATCGACGGGCTCGGAGGCTCGCTTGCAGCGTGGCGAAGCCGATAAGCGGCGAAGTCGCGTGGGAGGCTACTCCTCCAGCAGCGCCTTCTTCATGGAAGCGGCGGCCTTCTTGCCGGCACCCATGGCCAGGATGACGGTTGCGGCACCGGTAACGATGTCGCCGCCGGCCCAGACCTTCGGGTTGGACGTGCGGCCGTCCTCATCGGCCTCGATGAGGCCCCAGCGGTTCAGCTCGACATCGGCGCAGAGCTTGGCAAACGGGTTTGCCATGGTGCCGATAGCGGTGATCGCAACGTCGCAGGGGATCTCGAAGGCGGAGTCGGCCACCGGAACGGGGCGACGACGGCCGGAGGCATCGGGCTCGCCGAGCTCCATCTTCTCCAGCTTGACCTTCTCGACGAAGCCGTCCTCGCCCTTGATGAACTCAAGCGGGTTGGCCAGCTCGAGGATCTTGACGCCCTCCTCCTTGGCGTGATGGACCTCGGCCAAACGCGCGGGCATCTCGGCCTCGGTGCGGCGGTAGGCCAGCGTGACGCTCTCGGCGCCCAGGCGCAGGGCGGTGCGGGCGGCGTCCATGGCAACGTTGCCGCCGCCGAACACCACGACGTTCTTGCCGTGGCGGATGGGGGTGTCGTAGACCGGGAAGTCGTACGCATGCATGAGGTTGGTGCGGGTGAGGTACTCGTTTGCGCAGTACACGCCCGGCAGGTTCTCGCCCGGGACCTTGAGGAAGCGGGGGAGACCGGCGCCGACGGCGAGGTACAGGGCGTCGAAGCCCTCCTCGTTGAACAGCTCGTCGGCATCGAACAGACGGCCGGCAACGGAGTTGTACTCAAAGTGGACGCCCAGCTGCTCCAGGCCCTCGATCTCGCGCTTGACGATCTTCTTGGGCAGGCGGAACTCGGGGATGCCGTAGGTGAGCACGCCGCCGCCGGTGAAGAAGGCCTCGAACACGGTGACGTCGAAGCCCTCCCGCGCCAGCTCGCCGGCGCAGGCGATGCCGGAGGGGCCGGAGCCTACGATGGCGACCTTCTTGCCGTTCTTGGGCTTGCACTGCGGTGCGCGGCCGACCTCCTTGGCCATGTCGCCCACCATGCGCTCGAGCTGGCCGATAGCCACGGCCTCGCCCTTACGGCCCAGGATGCACTTGCCCTCGCACTGGCTCTCCTGCGGGCACACGCGGCCGCAGACGGAGGGAAGCAGGTTGTCGCCCTTGATGGTCTCGAGGGCGCCGCCCCAGTCCTCCTCGCGGATCTTGGCGATGAACTGCGGGATGTGAACGCCTACCGGGCAGCCCTCCATGCACAGGGGCTTCTTGCAGTCGAGGCAGCGGTTGGCCTCGGCGATGGCGTCCTCTTTGGTGAAGCCGGTGTCGACCGGACGGAAATCGCACGCGCGCTCAGCTGCGGGCTCCTCGTTGGGGGTCACGCGCGGGGCGCCGATATTGGGGCGATACTTCTTTACTTCTGGCATGCGCAAGCCTCCTTGTGACGAGCGACCGACTCGGCCTCTTCCCCTCGATAGCTGGCCTGGCGTGCCGCCAGGTCGTCCCAGTCAACGGCGCTGGCGTCGAAGTCCGGGCCGTCGACGCAGGCGAACTTGGTCTCGCCGCCGACCTCGACACGGCAGCAGCCGCACATGCCGGTACCGTCGACCATGATCGGGTTGAGGCTGGCGATGATCGGGATGTTGTGCTCGTGGCAGGTGAGGGAGGAGAACTTCATCATCGGCACCGGACCCACGCAGAAGGCGTGGTCAATGGCGTCGGTCTCGCACAGGCGGGCGAGCGGCAGGGTTACGACGCCCTTCTCGCCCATGGTGCCGTCGTCGGTGGTGACGAACAGGCCCGCCAGCGGCAGCGCGTCGAACTGCTCATGCAGGATAAGGAGGTCCTTGGTGCGTGCGCCCATGATGACATAGACGTTCTTGCCCTGCTCGCACAGCATGCGGGCAACCGGGTAGGCGATGGCCAGGCCAACGCCGCCGCCGATGACGGCTACGGAATCGCCCTCGATCTCGGTGGGGCGACCGAGCGGGCCGGTGATGTCGCGGATAAAGTCGCCCTCGTTGAGCTCAGAGAGGCACTGGGTGGTCTTGCCCACCACCATGAAGATGAACTCGATCCAGCCCTCCTCCGGATTCCAGTTGGCGAAGGTGAACGGCACGCGCTCGCCCGTCTCGTCGATGCGCACCATGAGGAACTGGCCGGCGTGCGCCTTCTTGGCCATCCTCGGGGCGTGGACGCGGAACTCGAAGACCTTCTCCGAGAACTGCGTCTTCTTCAGGATTTCAAACATAGAACCCCTCTCTGTATGGACTGGGGCGGCCGCGCGCGAGACGTGCGGAGGCTCCAATTGCAACCGTATACGCAGCATATGCAGCGAATATGCGCATACGATGCCCAGTATACTCCCCGGGGCCGCGTTGGCATGGGTGCTCGTCCGTGCGTTCCGCGAGCGGCGCAACGGTTCCTCATAAATGGCAGGGGTGGTTATTCGATCGAATAACCACCCCTGGGGACGCGCGGCGCCGTACAACGCCGCCGTTTAGTGTTTGCCGTTTCCCGCCGCGCCGCCGTTTACGTGATCGCGGGCAAAAACCACGCCGCGTGTAACGGCCAGCGCGGCAGCCTCGGCCGCCTGGGCACAGGTGACGTCGAAGTCCTCCTGTTCGCGCCCGCGAAGCTGCTTCAGAACGAAGTCCGCAACGGGCATTCGTCCCGGAGGGTTGCCTATGCCGGTCCGCACGCGCGCGAAGTCGCGACTGCCCAGCTTATCGATGATGGACCGGAGCCCGTTGTGTCCCGCGTGTCCGCCGCCGATCTTGACGCGTACATCGCCTGCGGGGATATCGAGCTCGTCGTGGATTACCAGCAGCTCTGCCGGCGCCACCTTGTACTGCTTGCAGAGCTTCGATATGGGACCGCCGCTGGTGTTCATGTAAGATTGCGGCTTTACCAGTACAACCTCCCGTTTGCCCGAGGGCTCATCGGGATCGCTGACGTTGATGGCGGCCACCTCGGCGCCCGACTGGTTCTTCCAATACGATACACCGGCCTGTTGCGCCAGGACGTCGATGGCGTTGAAGCCCGCGTTGTGGCGCGTGGCGCTGTATTCGTCGCCCGGGTTTCCAAGCCCGGCGACCATTCTGATTTTTTGCGGCTGCGCTGCTGCCATGGGGTTCCTTTCGCTTGGTTTGCCGCGTTTAATGGTGCCCTGCGCCGCCCGGGCTGTCAAATGCCCTCCGGGGAGGCGCCGCCAGGCGTCCGCTGTGATGTCGGACGGCTCTTACATATCATTTAGGGTTGAACGCGAGGGGTCTATAAATAGATTTTTTTTGCGAAAGTGGCAGATTTTTGCAAATATGGCTTTTATAGCTGACAAATCAAGCTCCTAAGCGTGAGGCGAAAACCGAGCGGTTCTTGCTGCCTGACAAACTGCCTGGTAGCGAGGTCGATGTACACCCATCATTTCCCAGCGCCTATTTTGATCGGTCTGTTTCGCATGGTTTCGCCGGCTAATGGTGTCCCAACTTACCTATATTCGCGAAAATCTGCCACCATGCGGCGCATGTATTGATTTCGAGGCCGGTGTTTGCCTACATTACGAGTGGTTGCACCATTGAAGAAGCCCGTGTAGAAGGTTTTGCTGGCGAGTTCGATAGCCGGAGATGGAATACCTAAAGCGTTTGCCCGCGTCGCGATGGACCATCCGGGCCATCGCCTCAAGCGCCTCGAGGTCGGTTACCTGGTTGCGAGCGATATTTATCACCTTTATTCCCATGCTGCGCAAACCGTTGTTGCGACGATTGTCGTGTAGATGAGAGCTGTCCAGGTCGTGAGTAGCTCCGTTGTATTCAAAGTCGATTTTTGCCAGCGGAAAATATAGATCGCATATCGCGTATGGCATGCCCGAGGACATGATACGTGCGTCCAAATCGAACTCAATTTTATGGTTGAGAAGGGCTCCGCCAGGCAGTGAGCCGCAACCAAATCCACCGTACTGCGCGGGCAGACATAGCATGGCAAACACTATAGTTTCGAAAGGCGATGCCGATCCGGCAAGCGCATACGTTGCCGCATGGCAAAAGGAGGAATCGTTGGCCGATCTGTAGTGTTGAACTAAAGGTTTGAGCTCTTTGGGCGTTATTGCGGGAGAGAGATGATACCTGGCAGACTGGTCGTTTCCCATATCGAGCGGCGGCAAGGCATAGCTGCCGGTAAGCTCCATGACATGTGAGACGGCGGATGCGATGCTGAAGCCGCGAAGGGCTTGAGCAAGCGCGTGTGCGGGCGCAATGCAATATACGTTATGCGTGATGCTGAGTAGCGAGAGATGCTTAGGCGTCTTCGAGGTGCAGTGACACCGGAGCAAGGGGTTTCTCCTGCGGTTCTTGCTGAGGCAGAACACATCTATGGGGCCGATGCAATCGTCCGCCAGAATGCTCTCCCGTTTGAGAGCCTCGACATCAATATTGCGCGCGTTGGGGACGCTTTCGTCCAGTATCCGCCGCGCTGCCGCACCCTCGACAACCTCCCAGGGAAGATCACCGTACAGAAAGCGTGCGCGCCTGATGCCCTCAAGGGCCGTTGTGTGGGAAATAATCAGAGGTTCCATGTCGCAAGCATCGCACGCGCCTGTCGCGGTGGGGCGGAGAAGAGAAAGATTCGAATCGAGGCCTTGCAAATCGCACCCAAAGGTCCAACAGCGTTGTTGGACCGCTGAACGACCGTCTTGACGGCGCATCGCTCGTACGCCTGGGGCCAAGCATGTGCCGCGCCCGCTCCGGCCGCCTGAGCGCAAACAAAAAGGGGCAAGCCGAAGCCTGCCCCTGCAAAAGCAAAATGCGGTTGCGCCGCGCCCGCGCCCCTACAGCGCGAAGTCGCCGCCAATCAGACGGGAGACGGACTCCTCGTGGTACACGGCCGCGATGGTCTCGGCGAACTCCTCGGCAACGGAGATCGTCTTGATCTTGCCGCCGACTTCGACCGGGATGGCGTCGGTCACGACGCACTCGACGATCGGGGCCTCGTTCAGGCGCTCGATGGCCTTGCCAGAGAAGATGCCGTGGGTGGCGCACACGTAGATGTCGCCGGCGCCCATGGCCTTGAGCTCCTTGACGTTGGCGCACAGGGTGCCCGCGGTGTCGATCATGTCGTCGTTGATGATGCAGGTCTTGCCCTTGATGTCGCCGATGATGCCCATGACCTCGGCGGCGTTGTGGCGCGGACGGCCCTTGTGGGCGATGGCGAGGCTGCAGCCGAGCATGTCGGAGAGCTTCTTGGCTGCCTTGGCGCGGCCCACGTCGGGGGAGACGACAACCAGGTTGTCGGTGTCGAAGCCCATGTTGTTGTAGTACTCGCCGAACAGCGGCAGAGCGGACAGGTGGTTCACCGGGATGTCGAAGAAGCCCTCGATCTGGCCCTGGTGCAGGTCGAGCGTGATGACGCGGTCAACACCGGCGCACTCGAGCAGGTTGGCGACAAGGCGGGCGGTGATGGGCTCGCGGGGGCCGGCCTTGCGGTCCTGGCGAGCGTAGCCGTAGTGGGTGATGACGGCGGTGATGGAGCGGGCGGAGGCACGCTTGGCCGCGTCGGTCGCGATGAGCAGCTCCATGAGCATGTCGTTGACGTTGCCGCCGGCGACGGACTGGATCAGGAAGACATCGGCGCCGCGGACGGTCTCGTCGTAGCGGGCGTAGATCTCACCGTTAGCGAACTGCTTGAGGGTGAGGCCGGAAAGCTCGACTCCCAGGATGTTCGCAATCTTCTCTGCGAGCGCACGGTTGGAAGAGCCCGAATAGACGCGCAGAATCTTGCTGATGTCCATAGTCTTTTTGGGATCGGTTGTCGGCATGTCTCCTTCTCCTTTTTGAAACGCCTCGACTACCTATTCTGTCTATTACAAACGGGCGCGGTGACGCTCGGTGTAACCCTCGATGACGCGCTGGTCGTTGCGCTCGATGGCGAGCGCGCCGTCCGCAACGTCCCTGGTGATGCAGCTGCTGGCGCCGGTGATGACGTCAGAGCCAATGTTGACGGGTGCAACCATCATCGTATCCGACCCGATAAACGTGTTGTCGCCGATCGTGGTCGCATGCTTGTTCTTACCATCATAATTGCACGTGATGGATCCGGCGCCGACATTCACGCCTTTGCCCATGGTGGTGTCGCCGATGTAGGACAGGTGCGGGACCTTGGAACCCTCACCGATGGTGGAATTCTTGATTTCGACATGCGTGCCGGCCTTGGAGCCGTCGAGCATGTGCGTGCCGGAGCGCAGGTAGGCGCGCGGGCCGCAGTCGACGTCGTTCTCGAGCACGGAGTCCATTCCCACGGTCTCGTCGATGACGCAGCCGTTGCCGGCGGACACGTTGGTCAGGCGCGTGTTGGGCCCCAGCTGACACTCCTCGCCGATATGGCAGGTGCCGATCAGGTGGGTCTGCGGCCACACGATGGTGTCGCGACCGATGGTGGAGTCGGGGGAGATCCAGGCCTGCGTGGGGTCGATGAAGGTGACGCCCGAAGCCATGAGGCTCTCGTTGATGCGATCGCGCGCGATGGCGGTGAGTTCGGCGAGCTGCGCACGGGAGTTCACGCCCAGGCCGTCGCGGTAGTCCTCGCAGTGGTGGATCGTCACGCTACGGCCGTGTCCGCGCAGGATCTGCACCATGTCGGGCAGGTAATACTCATGCTGGGCATTGTCGCAGCCGATCTCGTCGATGTGCTGCGCGAGCAGTGCGCCGTCGAAGGCGTAGCAACCGGCGTTGCACTCGAGGAGCGTGGCGTCTTGCTCAGGCGTGCAGTCCTTTTGCTCGATAATGCGCTCAACGGAGCCCGTGCCATCCAGCTGGATGCGGCCGTAGCCAAAGGGGTTGGGCGCGGTCATGGTGAGGACCGCCGCAGCGTGATCGCTAGACGCAACCGTGTCGGCAAACGCGCGGATCGTAGAGGCCTGGATGAGAGGCAGGTCGCCGTTCAAAACAACGACGGGTCCGGCGTTGACGCCGGTAGCCTCGAGGGCCACGCGGACGGCGTGGCCGGTGCCCAGGCGCTCGACCTGTTCGACGCACTCGATGGCGTTTACGTGGTCGGAACCCTCGTACGAAGAGGAGAGGATGGCGCGTACTTCATCGGAGTGGCTGCCCACAACGACGATGACGCGGCTGCAACCTGCTGCAAGGGCGGCGTCGGTGACCCAGCAGATCATCGGCTTGCCCAAAATCTTGTGGCTCACCTTGGCGTGGTTGGACTTCATGCGGGTCCCCTCGCCGGCGGCCATGATAATCGCGGTGATATCCATGTGGTGTTGCTCCCCTGATGGATCGGTTAAATGAGGCATCGGAGCCACGCCCGGTTGGGGCGAGGGCGCACCCGATACGTTCCAAGAATGATACCGCAGCGAGCGGGACAGTTTTTCGCCGCCGTCAAGGGAACGCAAAGCGTACAACCCCTTTTTGCAGATATATCGTTTGACCAGGCTTGTGATGCGCGTTTTGTTAGCGGAGCGATCGCCCCGTGCTTTGCTTGTACAAGACCGCTGCTTGGATGGGATACTGTTGGGGACTAAATTGTGGATAACGCGTCGGCTCCGGCATGGAGGCCGGCGCCGTCTGTGGCGATTACGAGGAGGACGAATGGGGAGGACAAGCGACACTCTGCCATTTGCCACCTGCCACCCCGTGGTCCCCGCGGTCTACGTGGCGGTGACGCTCGCCCTCACCATGGCCTGCATGCAGCCCGTTCTCATCGGCTTGTCGCTTTTGGGTGCCCTGTCGTTTTCTTGCGCCGTGCGCGGCGTGGCGCCAACAATGGGGATGCTGCGCTGGCAGATTCCCGTAATCATCCTGATATCGCTGGTAAACCCGCTGTTCTCGGCATCGGGGTCAACGGAGTTGCTGCGTGTTGGCACCCATGCGGTGTATGCGGAGAGCTTGGCGTACGGCGCGTCCATGGGCGCGCTGTTCGTGGCGAGCGTCACGTGGTTCATGGGGGCTGCCGAGCTGTTGCCCTTCGACCGCGTTATGGCGCTGTTGGGAAACGCCGCCCCAACGGTGGCGCTCATGATCTCCATGGCAATGCGCCTGATCCCGCGGTTTGTTCGCCAGGGCAAAACGATCGACGCGGTGCAGCGGGTAGCGCAGTCGTGCGCGACCGCGTCTTTTGCCGCCCGCACACCGGCCATCACGCCCGAACCCGCGTTCAGGTGCGGGAATGCGTGCCCGGCCGATTCCTCGCGCCGGGACGAACCTGCGTGTCCGTCCGCCGCCGTGCGTGCCGATCGTCACCTTAACCTGCGGCTTCGCCTGCGGTTGAGCTCCGTGCTCATGGGGTGGGCCATGGAGGATTCGCTCGAGACGGCCGATGCCATGCGCGCCCGCGGGTGGGGTGCCGCAACCAGGCGCACCACGTATACGCGCTTTAGGTTCGGCGCGCGCGACGCATGGGCGCTCGGGCTCATCGCGGTATTTGCGCTGGCTGCGGCGCTGCTGGGCTACATTGCCACGGCGCAATTCGCGTTCTACCCAACCATGCCCGCGTTGTTGCCCTGGTGGGGATACGTGCCCTACGCTGCGTGGATGCTGTTGCCGAGCGTCCTGTTCACCATTGAAAGACTGCTGTTGGAAACCGGAAAGGGAAAAGGGGTTGATGGGCGATGACCAAAATGAACGAGCAGGCCGCGCTGGTGTATCGCAACGTATCGTTCGCGTACCCCGGTCAAGGCGAGACCGCGGTGCTCGACCAGGTGTCGTTTTCGGTTCCAAGCGGATCGTTTGCCCTGCTTGTGGGCGAAACGGGAAGCGGAAAATCCACGCTGCTCTCGCTCGCCAAGCCCCAAATCGCCCCAGCTGGCACGCTGCGCGGTTCTATAGAGGTGTTCGGCGCGCCCGTGGAGTCGTTGAGCACCGAGCAGTCTGCGCGGACCGTGGGATATGTCTTTCAAAATCCCAACAACCAGATCGTGTGCGAGACGGTGTGGCACGAGATGGCGTTTGGCCTGGAGAACCTGGGAACAGACCGGGACGAGATGCGCCGCTTGGTGGCGGAGACCAGCTACTTTTTTGGTATCGATGATTGGGTGAGGCGGTCGACCGATGAGCTGTCGGGCGGTCGCAAGCAGATCTTGGCCCTCGCGTCGACGCTCGTTATGCAGCCCAGGCTATTGCTGCTCGATGAGCCCACCTCGCAGCTCGATCCCATTGCCGAGAAGAATTTCCTGCACGCGCTGTTTCGCGCCAACCGCGAGCTGGGCTGCACGGTTGTGGTGGCTACGCACTCCCCGCAGGCGATGATCGACTACGCTACCTGCGCATTCGAGCTCACCGATGGTGGGGTTGCGCCAGTTGAGAATCTCGAGACGCTCGCGCGGCGCCCGCGCCTGCTGGAGCCGCGC
>ERZ1032357.98-NODE-98-length-30619-cov-7.916699_pt1 | contig 30619 bp, 22 predicted proteins | sample MGYA00517100_ERZ1032357 | MGnify/ENA primary metagenome ERZ1032357 (study PRJEB33719, sample SAMN04262589) | wastewater metagenome | biome: periurban shantytown; feature: animal feces; material: feces | host: Canis lupus familiaris | place: Peru: Lima | collected...
GGGGCGATGTTGTTGCCGTTGGACCAGATGATGAATCGGCGTCCATGGTTTGGCACGCGCTTTTAAGGGACGCCGCCGGCACGGTTGCCGGATTGTGACAATCGTTCATATTTTGGCGGCGCCGGCGAGCGCCCGCATATGGAAAAAAAGTGGCTCTAAGCTCTAAAACGCATATATTTAGCTGCAAGAACAATTGAATGACAATACCGTCACCCCAACCTTACCGTTCGTATATGGAATAGGTTGCCCGCGCGTCCTACCCTCGTTGTCAACGGGGTGGGGCGCGCTGCTTTCCCGCTCCGTGCGCGCCTGCTCACATTCGGTAGCGCGGGCGCGTCAGTTTTCCCGTATGGATGATGGGGGCGCTTCTCGCGCCCAAGCGATCCGTACCAACGGAAGGGAATCACCATGAAGTACCTCGATAGCATCGAGCATTTTGCCGCCAGCCAGCCCAACGCCCCCGCGGTCCGTACCTCTATGGGCGGCCACATGACCTATGGCGAGCTTTGGGCGGCGTCCGAGGCCATCGCCTGCCTGCTTGCCCGCGACGGCTCCGGCTCGCCCGTGGTGGTGTATGGCCACAAGGACCCTCTTATGGCTGCCAGTTTTATCGCGTGCATGAAGGCGGGGCGGCCCTATGTGCCGGTGGACCGCTACTCCGTGCCCCAGGCCCGCGTTGCCTCCATCATCGGCCAGCTTGAAACCCCTACGGTCCTTGCAATCGACCATTTCTCGCCCAAAGAGGCGGACGGCGCGCGCATCATCAATCGCCTGGAGCTCGATGTCGCCCAGACCATGGGCGGCCAGAGCGACCGCGACAGCTGGATAGCGGGCGAGGACCTGTGCTATATCCTGTTCACCTCCGGTTCCACGGGCGCGCCCAAGGGCGTGGAGATCACCGCTTCTTGCTTCGACAACTTCACGGCGTGGGCGCGCGGCCTGGGAGGGGAGTACCGCGAGGGCCGCGTCTACCTTGACCAGGCGCCGTTCTCCTTCGACCTGTCCGTCTTTGAGCTTGCTTGCGCGCTGTCGAGCGGCGGATCCCTTTTTAGCCTCGAGCACGAGACCCAGCAGTCGCTGCGCGCCACCTTCGAGGCCCTGCGCGCTTCCGGTGTCAACGTCTGGGTATCTACGCCCTCCTTTGCCGACCTGTGCCTTGCCAGCGAGGATTTTGACGACCAGGTGATGCTCGCGCTGGAGACCTTCCTGTTTTGCGGCGAGACGCTTTCCGTTCGCACGGCGCAGAGGCTCATGCAGCGCTTTCCCGCGTGCGGCGTGGTCAACACCTACGGCCCCACGGAGTCCACGGTCGCCGTCACGCAGGTGGTGGTGACGCCTCAGATGGTCGCGTCCGGTAGCCCCCTGCCCGTCGGCGCCCCCCGGCCGGGCACCCGCCTGCGCGTCGTCGACCCGCGCGGCCGCGAGCTTGGCGCCATGCAGCCCGGTGAGGTTGTTATAGAGGGCGATACGGTGGCAAGGGGCTACCATGGCAGGCCAGATCTTACGCAGTGCGCGTTTGGCGCCTCCATGATGGACGGACGCACCGTCCGCACGTACCGCACCGGCGATGAGGGCTATCTGGATCAAGACGGCATGCTGCATTACCGCGGACGCCTTGACCTGCAGGTGAAGCTCAACGGCTTCCGTATCGAGCTGGGCGAGATCGAGCAGCACCTGCGCCGCCTGTCCCAGGTGACCTCCGCCGCGGTGGTTCCGGTTATGCATGGCGACAAGGTTGCGCACCTGGTTGCGCACCTGGTGGTCGAGGGCGAGCTGGGCGTGTCCGAGTTCCGCGCCGGCCTCGCCATGAAGGAAGCGCTCAAAGAGACGTTGCCGCACTACATGGTTCCCAAAAAGATCATGTTCCACAGCTCGCTGCCCATGACCGGCAACGGCAAGGTCGATCGCCGCGCTCTCGCGGCATCGTCCAAATAGGCGGGAGCCATGAGACGCTTCGCTGCCCTGGGGGCGGCCGCTGCCCTTGCAGTCTTTACGGGCGGCGCGTCGCTGGCGGGGCTCTACCAAACGGTTGACCGCGATCCGGTGATAGGGTATCCCAGCTTGCAGGAGGTCACCAATTTCGATGTCATGGCGCGTTCGTACGATCGCCGCCGAGAGCAGGGCGACAACCCGCGCTTGGTCTTTGGTTCTTCCGAACTCAATCCCGGTCCGGCGGGCCCCGCTCATCCCGCGAGCCTGCTCGAAGGGGGAGACTATGGCGTGGACGTCATGGTCACGGGGCGCGCGTTTTGCGAAGACCTATGGCAGGCTATCGAGGTGGGCGCGTTCGCCGGTCGCATGGACCGGGACGATTCGTCGCGTCGGGTGGTGCTTATCCCCAGCATGCAGTGGTTCATGTGCTACAGAAATGCCAAACGTGACTTCACCGCGTCGTTTTCCCAGGGCGCCTATGACGCCTTTATGGCGAACCCGGCCATTTCGGACGAGCTTAAGGACCAGGTGACCCAACGGATGGCGGTTTACGGCGTTGACCGCACGGGCCCGTCTTCTCCGTCTGCGGCGGTCGCGGCTTGGCTCGATAGCGCGAGCGACCAGCTCTTGGCGACTTTGCGCCTGTCGACCACCGCCGTCGCGCCAAGAGCCGCTGCGGACGGCAAGCGGGAGAAGGGCGGGCCGCGGGGCGCCGACGGGGGCGGGGCGACGTATGCCGCAAGCTCCTCGTCCAATGCCGCGGCCCCTAATTGGGACCAGATCTTTAGCGACGCGGACCTGACCGCGCGCGAGAAGGCGTCGTCCAACGCCATGGGCATCAACGACTCCTGGTATGCCAAGCACCTGGCAGATTGGCAGGCGGGAACCAAGGATTGGAAGGTTGAGGACAACGGGTACTTCAGCGAGCAGGAGTTTGAGGACTTCAAGCTGCTCTTACGCGTGTGCCGCGAGGCCGGAGTGCTTCCCATGGTCTTGATCCAGCCGGTCAAAGGAGGGCTCTACGACCAGACCATTTACGGTCCCAAGGTGCGCCAGCGCTATTACCAGATGATTCGGCGGGCGTGCGAGCAGGCCGGCGTGCCCGTGGCGGATTTTTCAAGCCACGAGTACGACACGTACTTCTTGCGCGAGTACTCCCATCCGTCCGATTTGGGCGGCGCCTACTACTCCAAGGCGATCTACACCTATCTCACCACGGGGGTCGCAGACACCTCGCCGTCGGGCGGGGTGGCGCTTGAGACCCGGAAGGAATAACGCATGGGCTTCTATACCTCACCGTCGTTCTTCATCGTGCTGGCGGCGCTTGCGATCCCCGCGGCGGCGTGCGGCGTGATGGAACGGGGCCTTAAAGCCTGGGGCATGGCTGCCTCCGCGATCATGCTGGCATTTCTGTTCGGCTCTTCGCCCGCGCAGGCGGCGGCGTTCGCCCTGTTTGTCTGCATTGCCTGCGTCTGCACGTACGCGACGCTCGCAAGCTGGAAGAGCGGCAAGAAGGGCATGGTTGTCTATCGCGTCTGCCTCGCCGCGACCATTGCGCCGTTGGTGGCCTACAAGGTGGGTGCCGTATTCGACCAGAACATACTCGCCTTCGCGGGCATCTCATACGTCACCTTCAAGGCGGTGCAGGTGCTTATCGAGATCCGCGACGGCCTTATCACGGAGCTACGTCCGGCGGACTACCTGTATTTCCTTACGTTTTTCGCCACCATCACCTCCGGGCCCATCGATCGCTCGCGGCGGTTTATGGACGATATCCGGCGCCAGCCGACGCGTGCCGAATACCTTGACATGCTGTCGCGCGGCATGCTCCTGTTGTTGCTGGGCGCGGTTTTTCAGCTGGTGATCGCGTCGGTGGCCAAGTACTACTACGTTCCCACCCGCCCGCTCGCCACCCCCAGCATCGCCTACGGCGTAGCGCGCCAGGTGGCCAACGCCTACCTGTACGGCATCTACCTGTTCTTCGATTTCGCCGGCTACTCCATGATGGCGATGGGGGCGAGTTATTGCTTTGGCGTTCGCACCCCTCGCAACTTCCGCGCGCCGTTTGCCGCCGTCGACATCAAGGACTTCTGGAATCGCTGGCACATCACCTTGTCCACGTGGCTTCGCGACTTTGTCTTCATGCGCTTTGTGCGCTGGGCCACCAAGCGCAAGGTCTTTGGCAGCCGGCTGTCCTGCGCGTGCGCGGCGTACATGGTCGACATGGCGCTTATGGGCGCCTGGCACGGCCTTACGGCGGACTACCTGGCCTACGGTGTCTACCACGGCGCGCTTCTAGCCGCCACGGAAGCCTACCAAAAGAAGTCGTCGTTCCATAGGCGCAACCGCGACCGCATCTGGTACCGCCTGTTGAGCTGGTTTATCACCATGCAGCTGGTTTTTCTTGGTTTCGCGCTGTTCTCCGGACAGCTTCACCTTATTGTAGAAAGGATCATCAATGGATAAGGGCATGATTGAAGAGCAGGTTATCGACCTTTTGGCTGACATCTGCGACGACGATGCGGTGCGCGAGGAGCGCGACATCGACCTATTCGACGCCGGCCTGCTCGATTCGCTGGCGGGCATCGAGGTGCTGGTCGCCATCGAGGAGGCCTTTGGCGTGCAGATCGCGCCCACCGAAGTCGAGCGCGGTGACATGAATACCGTTAACAAGATCATCGACCGCATCGCGGAGCGTTTGTAATGGCCGGCAGCGCGCGCATGGCCAACGCGTCTTCCAAGGCGCCGGCAGCGCACCCCATACGCGACGCACGGCGCCGCCTGGCTCCGGTCGGGCGCTGGTTCTTCTCCAATGCATGGTCTGCGGCGCTCGCGTGGTTTGCGATCGCGATCGTGCTGGTCGCCGCCCTGGGCTGGTTCTTTGTCTTCTCGCCGTACGGCGCGCCCGCGGCCCCTGCATATGCGGCGTACTAGCGAGGCGCGGACGAGCGCTCGTCGCCTGGCGTTCATGCTTGCCGGCGCGGCCCTTGCGAGCGCTTTGGGCGTCTGGGGGTTCGGAGCGGCGAAGGGCCTCGACGCGAGCGCGCCCGCTGCCGCCTATCCCACTCGGGCGCAGCTGCTCGATTTCTCATATATCGCGGGCGAGTACGGGCGTCGCGCCGCGGCCGACGCGCGCCTTGGCGCCGCGACGGGCTTGGTGCTGGGCTCAAGCGAGCTGTACCCGCCCGCCGGCATGCCCGAGCATCCGGTTGAGCTTCTGGTCCCGGGGCGCAGCGATGTTGACGTCATGGCCCTTGGCCGTCCCAATTGCGAGTGCTTGTGGCAGGCGATCGAGGCGGGCGCGCTTGCATCGAGCGATGCCCCGGCCCGCATAGTCCTCATTCCCAGCTTGATTTGGTTTTCGGTCGCGCGCCGTCCGGCGCAGGAGTGGCCGGCCACGTTCTCGCAGGGTGCCTACGATGCGTTTATGTCCAACCCGCGCATCTCCGCGGCGCTCAAGGACCGCGTGACCAAACGGCTTGCTGCCTACAACGTGGACGCCCGCGTTGCGGGCCCCTCGCTCGAGGGCGTCGCCGCGGGCGTGGACGCGGCCGTTACCAAGGGGGTGCAGACCGCGCGACGCCTATTCGCGCCCGCGGGGTCCGGGTTGCCCGTGGCCGGCGTCGCCGTCAAGGGGTCGGACGCCGTGGAAGACGGCCGGGGTGCAACGAGCGAAGCGGGTGAGCCGGATTGGTCCTCCCTGTATGCCGGCGCGCTTGCCGAGGACGCACGCTCCTGCGTGTCCAATCCCTGGGGCGTGTTCGATACATGGGCTCAAGAGGGGCTGTCCGATTTTTGGCGCCGCGCTTCGGAATGGGACGAGCGCGATGGCGATGATTTGAGCCCGCAGGAGCTTGATGACTTCGAGATGGCGCTTGAAGTGTGCCGCGAGCTGGACATCGAGACCATGGTGCTGCTGCAGCCCGTCAACGGGCGTCTATACGATCGCACGCGCTACGGCTTCGATGCGCGCCAGCGGTACTACCGGATGGTCCGCGATGCCTGCGGGCGCGCCGGCGCCAAGGTGGCGGACTTCTCGTCCCATGAATACGACGAGTTCTTCTTGCGCGACGACAACCATCCGTCGCATGTGGGGTCGCTCTACTACTCGCGAGCCCTGTACAGGTTCTTCGCGCACGGCGAGGTGGCGGACGACGACCTTGGATAGGGTCGCGTCGATCGGCCGCCATGCAACGCTCCGCGCGCAACAAGAGCGCCCCGCCATCCCGCCTGGCGTACCAGGTGGATGGCGGGGCGCTTGCATGCGTGCGCGTTATACGTGAAGGCGCGCCGGCTAGTTGTCCATCACGCCGTCGCTCCAGGCGTCAACGTCCTCGATGCGGATGACGCTGCCGATCTTCTGCAGGCAGCTAGCGCCCTTGAGGGCGTCGATGGCAGCGCGCACGTCGCGCTCCGAGCATGTGTGGGTGAGGAACACCACGGAGCAGGAGCCCTCGTTGCCGCCGTCAAGCTGCATGACCTGCTTGATTGAGATGTTCTTCGACGCGAAGGCGTCGACCGTCTCCGCCAGAGCGCCCACGCGGTCGGCGACCTTAAGACGGATGTAGTAGTTGGTCGAAAGGTCCTCGATATTACGGATGGACAGGTTGCGGCCAAAGGGCTCGGGCTCTGCCATGGGCGCGGTGCCGCGCGAGATGTGCTCGGACAGCGACAGCACGTCGCCCACCACGGCGCTCGCGGTGGGGAAGGATCCTGCGCCGGCGCCGTAGAACATGGTTTCGCCCACGGCGTCGCCAACCACAAACACGGCGTTCATGGCGCCGTTCACCGCGGCGAGCTGGTGGGTGGCCGGAATCATCGCGGGGTGCACGCGCACGTCCACGCCTTCGTCGGTGTTGCGGGCGATGGCAAGGAGCTTGATGACATAGCCCATGTCGCGAGCGACGGCGATGTCTTCGGAAGTGATGTCGCGAATGCCCTGCATATAGACGTCATCGGTGGTGATGCGGGTGCGGAAGCCGATGGAGCCCAAGATGGCGATCTTGCTGGCGGCGTCAAAGCCGTCGACGTCGGCGGTGGGGTCCGCCTCGGCGTAGCCCAGGCGCTGGGCGTCGGCGAGGACGTCGGAGTAGTCCAGGCCCTCGGCGGACATGCGCGTGAGGATATAGTTGGTCGTGCCGTTCATGATGCCGGCGATGGTGAGCACCTGGTTGCCCACCAGGTCGTGCTCGAGGGTTCCCACAATGGGGATGCCGCCGCCCGCTGCCGCCTCGCAGCGAATCTGCACGCCGGCTGCCGCCGCTTTGGCGCCAAGCGCTTCAACATGGCGGCCCAGCAGGGCCTTGTTGGCGGTGACCACGTGCTTGCCCGCGGCGAACGCGGATTCGAAGATCTCGGTCGCGGGGTGCTCGCCGCCGATGAGCTCGATCACAATGTCTACGGCGGGGTCGCCGACCACGTCGTGCCAGTCTGTCGTGAACGCCTCGGCGCTGATGCCCAACTCCTCGGCGCGCGATTGCTCGAGCGCGCATGCGCGGACGATGCGCAGGTCGGCACCGTATGCGGCGACGTAGTCGTCATGGTGCTTCTGAATCAAGCGGACCACGCCGCCACCGACGGTGCCCAGGCCCACAATGCCAATTCCAACCGAGCGAGTTGCCTCGTTCATGCCAGGCTCCTTTCTTATGTGGTGTACACCTCTTTTGGTAATTCCCTTTTTCATTCTAGCGTGGTGAATGGGCCGGGACGCGAAACGGTCTCGTTACAATGCGTCCCGCGCAATCGACCTGCCTTCCTGAACTGCGGATACCCTAGGATAACTTTATTTTAGAAAAGTGATTATATGGGCAAATGAATGTTTCCAATGTATAAAGTACTCGCTTTAGCGAATCAAAGCGAGTACTCTAGAGCAACGCTCTTAAACGATGGACGGACCGTTGGCCGAAGGGCGCGACCATATCGATTGACCGGGGCGGGGGCTCCGGCTTTGCACTCGAGGGGAGAGCCGCAATGACGTATCAGAACGCATTCAATCCTGCTGTAACCCGTAGGAATCTTATCGCTGGTGTCGCAGGTCTGGGGGCCGCGGGTATTCTTGCCGGTTGCTCCTCCAACGACGGCGGCTCGGGCTCCGTCTCCGCGTCCGGTGCCGGAGAGTTCAAGATCGGCTCGATCGGACCGCTGACCGGCGCCGCCGCATCCTACGGCACCTCCGTCAAGAACGGTGCCGAGCTGGGCTGCAAGGACTTCTCCACCGACGCCATCACCTTTGTTTCCAAGTGCGAGGACGACGTCGCCGACGGCGAGAAGTCCGTCAACGCCTTCAATTCCCTGGCGGACTGGGGCATGCAGGCGCTCGTCGGCCCCACCACCACCGGCGCTTCGCTGGCGGTCGCCGAGGTCGCCAACTCCGATCCCAAGATCTTCATGATCACCCCGTCCGCTTCCAGCCCGGACGTCACCGCTGATAAGACCTGCGTCTTCCAGGCGTGCTTCAGCGATCCCAACCAGGGAGCCAACGCCGCCGCCAAGCTGGCCGAGATGTTCCCCGACGAGAAGTTCGTCGTCTTCTATAACTCCGGCGACACCTACTCCTCCGGCATCCGCGACGCCTTCATCGCCAAGGCCGAAGAGCTCAAGCTCGAGATCGTGGACGAGGAGACCTTCAAGGACGATTCCCAGACCAGCTTCACCAACCAGCTCACCAAGGCCAAGGACAAGGGCGCGACCATGATCTTCGCTCCCATCTACTACACCCCCGCCTCGGTGCTGCTCTCCAACGCCGCCGCCATGGGCTATGACGTCAAGATGATGGGCTGCGACGGAATGGATGGCATTCTGGGCGTCGAGAACTTCGACACCAGCCTGGCAGAGGGCCTCTACCTCATGACGCCGTTCTCCGCGGACGAGGAGAAGAACGCCGATTTCGTTACCGCCTATAAGGACGCCTATGGCGAGACCCCCGACCAGTTCGCCGCCGACGCCTACGACGCGGTCCACGCGGTTTCCGCCGCTCTCGAGGAGGCGGGCCTTGGCGCCGACGCCGATCCCACCGAGGTCGCGGAGAAGCTGCCCGAGGCCATGACCAAGATCACCGTCGAGGGCCTTACCGGCACCCTTACCTGGAATGACAAGGGCGAGGTCGAGAAGGATCCCATGGTCTACGTCATCCAGGACGGAAAGTACGTAGCGGCGTAGTTTTTCGCCCGGTACGTTTGCGCCTTAGCGGTATGGGCCGCCGGTGCATAGCAATGTAAAAGACGGGGCGGTACTCATAGGGGGCCGCCCCGTTTTGCAGTTTTGGGCCAACATGCGGCCCGCTAACATCCGAAAGGGGGATATGCACATGACGGTCTTTCTTCAGTACCTGGCGAACGGCCTTTCCATGGGCAGCATCTACGCCATCATCGCGTTGGGCTACACCATGGTCTACGGCATCGCCAAGATGCTCAACTTCGCCCACGGCGACGTCATCATGGTCGGTGCGTATATCTCGTTTTGCACGACAGCCTATCTCGGTCTTCCCGCTTGGGTCTCCGTCATCGCCGCCATGGCGGTTTGCACGGCGCTGGGCGTGATCATCGAGGGCCTTGCCTACAAGCCCCTGCGCCAAGCCGGCCCGCTCGCGGTCCTCATCACCGCTATCGGCGTCTCCTATTTTCTGCAGAATGCGGCGCAGCTCATCTGGGGCGCCACGCCTAAGAACTTCACCTCGATCGTGGACTTCCCCGTACCCGAGGCCCTGCGCGCCTACAACATCTCCTCGGTCGCCATCGTGACCGTTCTGGCGTGCCTGCTCATCATGGCGGCGCTCATGTGGTTTACCGGCCACACCAAGATGGGCAAGGCCATGCGCGCCGTGTCGGAGGACAAGGCGGCGGCCCAGCTCATGGGTATCAACGTGAACCGCACTATTTCCATGACGTTCGCCATCGGCTCGGCGCTCGCGGCCATCGCCGGCGTGCTGCTGTGCTCCTACTCGCCGGTCTTGCAGCCCACCACCGGTTCCATGCCCGGTATCAAAGCGTTCACCGCCGCGGTCTTCGGCGGCATCGGGTCCATCCCCGGCGCCTTCGTCGGCGGCATCCTGCTCGGCATCATCGAGGCCATGGCCCAGGCCTATATCTCCACCAGCCTTGCCAACTCCATCGTGTTCGGCGTCCTGATCGTGGTCCTTCTGGTCAAACCCGCCGGCCTGTTTGGCAAGTACGTCCCGGAGAAGGTGTAGGTGCCCTATGTTCAAGTTTCTCAAGAACAAGCAGACCCGTCATGATTTCGTGACGTACGGTCTGGTCATCCTCGCCTTTATCGTCGTCAGTTTCATGCGTGCCAACGGCATGATTCCGCGCATGATCGTAGGCCAGCTGGTTCCCATCTGCGCCTACGTGGTCATGGCCATCTCGCTCAACCTGGTGGTTGGCGTCGCGGGCGACCTGTCGCTCGGCCACGCCGGCTTTATGAGCGTCGGCGCCTACACGGGCATCGTCGCCGCCATGAGCCTGGCCGAGGCGGTGCCCAACGATGCCGTCCGCCTCGTCATCGCCTTGCTCGTCGGAGCTGCGTCCGCCGCCCTTGCGGGCTTCCTCGTGGGCATTCCCGTCTTGCGTCTATCCGGCGACTACCTGGCTATCGTGACGCTCGCGTTCGGCGAGATTATCAAGGAGGTCGTCACCTGCCTCATCGTTGGCGTGGACGAGAACGGCATCCACGTGCTGTTCAACCTCACCGGCAAGCTTACCGTTGACGACCTGGGCCTTACCGAGGCGGGCACCGCTATCATCAAGGGCGCGCAGGGAGCTTCTGGTATCGATACCATCTCGACCTTCTTCGCTGGCTTCCTGCTGGTCATGGTCGCCCTCGTCATCGCTCTCAACCTGGTCCGCAGCCGCACCGGCCGCGCGATTCTGGCTGTTCGCGATAACCGCATCGCGGCGGAGAGCGTGGGCATCTCCACCGTGCGCTACCGCATGATCGCCTTTGTGGTCTCCGCCGCCCTTGCCGGCGCGGCGGGCGCGCTGTTCGGCAACGCCTTCTCGCAACTGTCCGCTACCAAGTTCGACTTCAACACGTCCATCCTCGTCCTGGTGTTCGTGGTTCTTGGCGGCCTTGGCAACATGCGCGGCTCCATCATCGCCGCAACGCTGCTCACCATTCTGCCCGAGGCGCTGCGCCAGTTCTCCGACTACCGCATGCTGGTCTACGCCATCGTCCTTATCCTGGTGATGATCGTTGGCAACAACCCCACCATCAAGAACTTCTTCGCGCGCTTCAATCCCAAGCGCAAGTCCGATGACGCAGCCGAAAAGGAGGTGGGCGCCGATGCCTAAATTTGAATTCGAACGCGGCAAGATGGTGCCGGTTCCCAGCCACTCCATTGTTCCCGAGCGCGACGTCGAGCAGGCTCCCGTTTTGGAGGCGCTGCACCTGGGCATCGATTTCGGCGGCCTCAAGGCGGTCGATGATTTCAACCTCACCATCGGCAAGACCGAGATCGCAGGTCTTATCGGCCCCAACGGCGCCGGCAAGACCACGGTCTTCAATCTGCTCACCAAGGTGTACGCGCCCACGCGCGGCACCATCCTGCTCAACGGCAACGACACCAGCGGCAAGACCGTCTACCAGGTCAACCGCATGGGCATCGCCCGCACGTTCCAGAACATCCGCCTGTTCAACACCATGACGGTCGAGGACAACGTCAAGGTGGGCCTGCACAACACCAAGGCCTACTCCACGCTCTCCGGCATCCTGCGCACGCCCGCCTACTGGCGTCGCGAGGCCGAGGCGCACGAGCGCGCCATGGAGCTGCTCCACATCTTTGACATGGAGGGCCTCGCTAACTACCAGGCCGGCAGCCTGCCCTACGGCGCGCAGCGCCGCCTGGAGATCGTGCGCGCGCTCGCCACCAACCCCAGCTTGCTTCTGCTCGACGAGCCCGCCGCCGGCATGAACCCCTCCGAGACCGCCGAGCTGATGGAGAACATCGTCAAGATCCGCGACACGTTCAACATCGCCATCATGCTCATCGAGCACGATATGAACCTGGTCATGAACATTTGCGAGGGCATCTGCGTGCTCAACTTCGGCAAGATCATCGCCAAGGGCACCGCGGAGGAGATCCAAAACAACGAGACCGTCATCGAGGCCTATCTGGGCAAGCAGAAGGAGGCGTAGCGGCTATGAGCGAACGCATGCTGACCGTATCCGACATCAACGTCTACTACGGTGCCATCCACGCCATCAAGAACGTTTCCTTCGAGGTGGACGAGGGCGAGGTGGTCGCGTTGATCGGCGCCAACGGCGCCGGCAAGTCCACCACGCTCAAGACCATGTCGGGCCTTCTGCGCTCTCAGACCGGCACGATCGAGTTCCTGGGCCAGAACATCATGCATATGCCCGCCGATAAGCTGGTCGCCGCCGGCCTGGCGCACGTGCCCGAGGGCCGCCGCGTATTTGCGCAGATGAGCGTCGAGGAGAATCTTGAGATGGGCGCCTTTACCCGTCCAAACTCAGAGATCGAGCCCGGCCTGGAGCGCGTCTACGCGCACTTCCCCCGCTTGAAGGAGCGCCGCCGCCAGGTCGCCGGCACGCTTTCGGGCGGCGAGCAGCAGATGCTTGCCATGGGCCGCGCGCTTATGAGCAGCCCCAAGCTCCTCATGCTCGACGAGCCCTCCATGGGCCTGGCGCCCATCTTGATCGAGCAGATCTTCGACATCGTCCGTGAGCTGCACGCCGCGGGCACCACCATCCTGCTGGTCGAGCAGAACGCGCAGATGGCGCTCTCGATTGCGAGCCGCGCCTACGTTATGGAGACCGGCAAGATCACGCTTTCCGGCACGGGCGATGAGCTGCTGCATAACGACGAGGTGCGCAAAGCATATCTGGGCGGCTAGCAACCACGGGTACAGCGCTCCGGTCGTCGGGACACGGGGCGATGTATTAATAGAACGCCTCCGATGGGGATTCCCCGCGGAGGCGTTTCTTATGAGCCGAGTATGTCCGAGTGCGTTATTGGGGCGCAAAGCGGTCTTGCGCTAGAGCCCTTGGTCAAAGGCGACGAGATCGCGGTAGCGCGCGCTGGTGCGCTTTAGGTCTGCCGGCGCGCCATCAAGGGCGATGCTTCCGTTTTCCAGGAAGACGACGCGGTCCATATGCTCGATCCCCTTGAGGTGGTGGGTGATCATGATGAGGGTCTTATCCGCGAACACATCAAGAAGGGTCGCGAGCAACTTGGATTCCGTCACCGGGTCCAGGCCCGCGAAGGGCTCGTCCAGCATGACGATGGGGGCGTCCGCTAGCAGGATGCGCGCAAGTGCGATGCGGTGGCGCTCGCCGCCGGAGAATCGTAGGCCGCCCTCGTCCACTATGGTATCGATGCCTTGGGGGAGCGAGGAGACCAGATTCGATAGGCCGACCTTATCCAGGGCATCCAGGGCTTCTTCTCGCGTAGCGGACGCGCGGCCAACGCAGAGGTTGTCGTAGAGCGTCGTTCCAAACAGGTAGGGGTCTTGATGCACGACGCTCATGATTCTCGGCATCTGCTCTCCAAGGGAGCAAGACGGTGCGCCGTCGATCTCGATCGACCCGCGCGTGGGCGAGAGGTCGCCGTGGATAAGGGCCTTAAGCGTGCTTTTGCCGGCGCCGCTTCTGCCCAGAATCGCGATGTGCTGCCCATAGGGAATGGAGAGGCCGATGGCGTCGAGTGCGTCTGCAGGGGCGTCCGGGTAGCGAAAAGCCGCGTCTTGCAGGGCGATCGCGGGCTTGCTGCCAACTGGGGCGCACGGGGCGGCTTCTTGCATGGGTGCTCTGTCTGCCGGAGCGTCGCTTGTTGAGGCGACGCTCGCGAGATGCTCGAGGGCGCCCAGGTGCCCCGCGCCCTCGACGGCGGCGCCGGGCAGCTGCGAGAACTCGTCCGTCAACGGGAAGAAGCCAAGGCAGAACGCGGCGATCCAGTTGGCCGCATCGCTTACGGCGGCGGGCTGCCCTCCAAAGCGGCCGGCCGCCCATAGGAGGATGGCAAAGGCGACGCAGCCAAAGGACGCCTGCACCAGCAGGTCTCGCCGGCGGTCGAAGCGCCTGGCGGCTATTTCGCAGGCGGATGAGCTTTGTTGAAGATCCAGGTGGCGGGCAAGGTAATCTTGGCGCCTGCCGGAACAGGTCCAGTCCGCGATGCCCAGCACGTTGTCTGCGAGTTCGGTATACAGATCTCGCTTCGCCTGCTTGCGGTCGCGCTCGCGCTCGGCTCCCGCCCACAGCGATACCGCGGGCGCAATGATGGCGGCGACGCCGCAGCCCGCGGCGAAGAACAGGCCCATGCGCAGGTCTATCGCGCCCAGGCAGACGGCGGCCATGAGATAGAGCGCCCCTCCCACGATGAGGGGGAAGACGGACCGCAGATAGAGGTTTTGCAGATGTCCGATGTCTTCTGACAGCGCGCCCATGACGTCGCCCACCTGGCGGCTAGCGCCTGCGGTGCGCTCGAGCGAGAGGTACAGGCGGCGGCGCAAATCAGAGGTCATGCGCAGGACCCAGTCATGGCTGGCGAGCCTCTCGATGTAGGCGATGACGGGTTTGCCCACGCCAAAGACGCGGACCAAGATAAGGGGGACGAAGAGCAGCAGTATGGAGTCGGGATGGGCGGCGGACGCGCTGACGAGGTAGCCGGACGTGACCATGAGCGCGCAAGCGAAGGCGCCGGCGGTGATGCCCAAGATGATTGCTACGCCAAGTTGCAGCCGATGGCGAGCAAGATAGGGGGCGACCCAGGTTTTGAACGCCCGGCGCTCGCCGGCATGGCGTCGATCGGCTTTGCTAGGCATGGTGCGCCTCCGTTTCGCTTCCGTTGATGGCGCCGGCAAGGGCCAGGTAGCCTTGCGTGCCTTTGAGATGGGCGGGGCTGCCGGCTTGTACCAGGCGCCCGGATTCCATTACCAGCACCAAATCCATCTGGTCGACCCAGTGCAGGCGATGGGTGGCGAAAACGACCAGCCGGTCGCTAAACAGCGGCAGCAGGGTCTCTTTGAGTTCCATCTCGGTTTCGATATCCAGATGCGCGGTGGGTTCGTCCAAAATGAGAACGCGTCGCGAGGGGTCTAAGAACGCGCGGGCAAGCGCCACGCGGTGGGATTCGCCTCCCGAAAGCGGCCTGCCCGCCTCGCCGATGACGGTATGCAGGCCTTGGGGCAGATCGCCCACCAAATCCATGAGGCCCATGGCGCGCGCGGCATCCTCTATCTGCTCTCGCGTGGCGTCCGGTCGATAGAAGGCGATATTTTGCGCCAGCGTGGCGTGGAAGATGTAGGGGGTCTGCGGAATGTAGGCCACCTGGTGGCGCCAACCCTGGGAGCACAGGTTGGACACCGCCGCGCCGTCTAGGCGGATGCCGCCCGCGCTGGGGGCGATGAATCCCGCGAGAAGCGAGGCAAGGGTTGATTTGCCGGCGCCCGAGAGGCCGACCAGCCCCACGCGCATGCCGCCGCGTAGCACGATGCTGATGTCGCTGAGTGCCCGTTGACCGCTGTCGTATGAGTAGCAGACTCCGCTAAGCTCCAGGGTTGAGTGGGGCCCCCAAGAGAAGTCATCGTCCACAGACGCCTGCGAAGGGTCCGCGTCCGCCGCGGTGCCCGAGGAGCGATTGGTTGAATGGGCGCGCGCACCGGAGACGACGCCCGTGATGGCGGCGAGCGCGTTTTTGCCGTCCAGCGATGCGTGGAAGTCCGATGCGAAGGCGCGCAGCGGGGCGAAGTAGTCCGGCACCATGATGAGGACAAAGAGGGCTGGCAGCAGGGCGACCTCGCCGTCTGACAGGCGAAAGCCCAACAGGATGGCGATGCCCGCCAGGCCAAAGGTGGCGATGAGGTCGAGCACGGCGGAGGAGAGGGTCGCCACGGCGATGGTTTTCATGGTGGCCTCGCGGAAGCGCTCGCTTACCGAAAAGATGCGGCCGGCGTGCGCGCGGCTGCGGCCGAAGAGGCGCAGGGTCTCGATGCCTCGCAGCGAGTCGATGAAGTGGTTGGAAAGGCGCATGAACTCCGCATGGCGCCGCGCCGCGCGCTCCTGCGCGGTTTTGCCCAGCATGACCATATACAAGACCGTGATGGGGTAGCAGGCAAGGGCGATGATGCCGGAGGTCCAGTCGGTGGCGAAGATGGCGATGAGGATGACGACGGGTATGGCCACGACGCCGACCATCTTGGGCAGTATGAGCTCTAGGTACGTTTCTACCTGGGAGATACCCTCGAGCGCGAGCGCGGAGATGCCTCCGGAGCCCGTCTTCTGCACCAGGGCGGGGCCTTCATCGTAGATGCGTTCGAGCAGGTTGCGGCGCAGCTCGCCCGCCCGCTCGCCCGCGTAGCGCTCCATGCGGGAATCCTGCAGCGTCCGCGTGGCCTGGCGAAGCACGTAGCAGGCGAGAAAGACGGTCGCCGGTACAAGGGAGCTCGCGAGGGCGCCGCCTGCCCAGAGGCGGGAGATGGCGAGTGCCAGCGCCCATGCCTGCGCGACGGCGAGCGCGCCGAGCGCCGCGTTGATGGCGGCGAGCTGGGCGAGGGCCGCGCGTATGCCGGGTAGGCTGAAAAGGGAACGGTCGATCATAAACATCCTATCGTGGTGCTCTTGCACCTCTCATCTAAATAAGAGCTGTTCAACTATCGTATAGTTAACTGCCAATTGTCGCATGGGCATCCGTTGCGCGCCACCGGCGCTTGGGGTGCGTTTGCCCACGGGGGCCGGCATGAGAAGCTTGAAGGGGGAGTAATGCCCAAGTTCGCCAAGATCGAGCGGCCGTCTACGCCGCGCGAGGCGTACGAGCTGCTGCGGTCGAGCAAGACCGCGCGTTATGGGGGGCGGGCTGTGGATGCGTCTTCAGCATCGCACCATCCCGTGCGCCATCGATCTGTCCGCTTGCGGCTTGGACCAGATAGAGGAAAGCGACGACGCTTTTGTGATCGGCGCCAGTGCCAAGCAATCGGGTTGCTGCGAGGTGTTCGCCGCGTTTGTCGCCCTCAAGACGGGACGGCCCGCCAAGTGCCTGTACACAAGGGAAGAGACCTTCGCCTCGTCCAACTCTCGCCATCAAATGGTGATGCATGTGCGCGTGGGCGCGCGCAAGGACGGCTCCATTACCGCGATCGACCTCTACGCGCTTTCCAACGCGGGCGCGTAAGGCGAGCACGCCTCGACTACCATCGGCCTTGTTGGCCATAAGACGCTGCCTATTTACGGGCGTGCGGCGGCTTCGCGCTTTACCTATGACGTGGTGTACACCAATACCATGCGCGGCGGCGCCTATCGTGGCTACGGTGCGACCCAGGGCTGCTTCGCCGTGGAGTTCGCTGTCAACGAGCTGGCAGATCGCTTGGGCATCGACCCCATTGACCTGCGCCGACGCAATCTGGTTCAAGCCGGCGAGGTCATGCTGCAGTACTACAACGAGCCCCTTCGCAGCTGTAAGCTGGACGAATGCCTTGTCCGTGCCTGGCGGATGACCGGTTGGGATGAGAAGGGCATGGTGCGCGACTTGGGCGATCGCGTTCGCGGCCTCGGCGTCGCCGTCACCATGCAGGGTTCCGGCATCAGCAACATAGATATTGGATCTGTTGACCTTCGCTTGGAGGAATCCGGGTTTGTGACCATGCATATCGGCGCTACCGATGTAGGCACCGGTTGCGACACCGTTCTCGCCCAGATCGCGGGCGAGGAGCGCCGAATGAGCCGCACGGCGTTTGCCAACGAGTGCGTTCGCGGTGGAGACGGCGATTGCCTCACGGCCCATGCCGCGGCGAGTTCGCCCGTCTCGCCCCCGCCCTTCATGGCGGGCATCGCCGAGGTCGACGTCGAGAAGGCGACCGGTAAGGTAACCCTTGTCGATTGCGGCACCGTCGTCAACGCGAGCTTGGCGCGCGCTCAGGCTGAAGGCGGCATCGCCCAGGGTATCGGCATGGCTCTGACCGAGGAGGTCTCCTATAGCGTGCGCGGACGCTCGCGCGGCCGCTCGTTCATGACGTACAAGCTGCCCGCGCGTCTGGATATCTCGCAGATTCGCATCGCTTTCGAGCCCAGCTTCGAGCCCACGGGTCCGTTTGGCGCCAAATCAATCGGCGAGGTTGTCATAGACACGCCGTCGCCTGCCATCGCGAGCGCCGTCGCCCATGCCACGGGGGCCTACGTACGCGAGCTTCCCATCACGCCCGAGCGCATTCTTCGCGCGCAGGGAGATGGCTGCGGCTGCTAGCAAGATTTTGCTGGGGGCTTCTGCCGGCAGCTTTCGGTCGACATTCATTTGCCGGCGGGCTTCTTCTAGCGACCCTTTCAAGCGAGTGGCGGTTCACCCCTCCCTTGGTGGACCGCCATTTTTTGGGACGTTAGCGTGTACGGGACGGGCGGGCAGCTCATCACGCTACGCCATGATCCGCGTCCCGAGCCGCCCGGGGGTCGTGGTGTCAAAAAGGGACTTAGTGCGGAAGGGAAGGAGTGTCAAAAAACGAGTTAGTGCGGAGGTTTGGTCAAATAGTGCGTTAGTGCGGACTGGAGGCGGCCAGGCGCGACTTCTGTATGCATCGATCATCATCGCCCGAGCCTTCTAGCTTGGGTGATGCAAACGCCCTATTCATAAGGTACCCTTGCTATATCTCGTCCTTTCCGCACTAACGCATTATTTGTCACTCACGGGACCGCACTAAGCGACTATTTGTCCTAATCTCCGCACTAAGCCATTATTTGGTACACCTCGATTCCGCACTAACGCTTTATTTGGTCCCGCGTGCTTTCCGCTGCCCGCCGGCCCCGTGCGGCAAGAGGGGCGCGGCGGAAAAACCGGAACGCGAGGGCTCACGGCGCCTCGATAAGACCTCGAGCATGAAAGCGCGGGCGGTCGCAGCGACTCCAGGCGACTCCGGGCGACGCCTGCGCTATGCTGTTGCGCAGCGAAGCGCGCGGAGACAAAAGCGTGCCGCGCGCTTAGAAGGTAGCCGGCAAAATGGAGGACGGATCCGTGTTACGAGAATTCTGCGCTGAAAATCTTACCGATATCGAGGCCGCGCTCAATGCGGGCGCTCGCCGCATTGAGTTGTGCGACAACTTGGCGTGCGGCGGTACAACTCCCTCCGCCGGCGTGATAGAGCAGGCGATCGCACTCGTCCACGCCTACGAGGGGGCGAGCGTGCGCGTCATCATTCGTCCTCGCGGCGGAGACTTTGTATACAGCAAAAGTGAATTCAAGGCCATGGAGACCGATATCCGCTACGCGGCCGCCAATGGAGCGGACGGCGTGGTGCTGGGGTGCCTCAAGCGCGGTGGCGATGGTTTTGAACTTGATTCCGAGGGCACCCGGCGCTTGATATCGGTTGCGTGCAGCGTGGGCGAGATGCGCGGGCGCGAGCTCGGTATCACCTTCCACATGGCATTTGACGAGCTCGGTCCCCAAGCCCAGCTTCAAGCGATCGATGTGCTCGCGGATATGGGCGTGGACCATATCCTCACCCATGGAGGACGGTCGGGAACGCCCATCGAGGAGAACCTTTCCCATTTGGCAGATCTGGCGCGGCACGCTAAAGGAAAGCTGGTCATTCTGCCGGGCGGCGGCGTGACCTATGAGAATGTCAAGCGCATCGCGAAGGAGCTGGGCGTTAAAGAGGCGCACGGAACCAAGATCGTTGATTTGAATCGTTAAGCCCGCCGGGCTTATCTGCCGTTTAGGCCCGGCGTCCGTCTCCCTCTTGCGTCGGGCCTAGCTTTGCGAAGCCCTCGGCAGCCTGCTCGACTCGTCGCGATTCAGGCTGTCGTTCTTTTGCAGTGAGCTTCTCTACCACGTTTCCAAAAGCGGAGGCGAGCACTTGCTGAAAAATGGTGCCGCACATTACCGGAAAGACCGCTTCGCCTGGGAAGAACTGCACGGCGATGACCGTGCCGGAAGAGATGTTGCGCAGCCCGCAGCAGAAGCTCATGGTGATGAGGTTGCGATAGGGCTCCCCGCAGACGCGCGCTGCGATAAGGCCCCAGAAGAACCCGGACGTTGTGAATAGCAGGATGAAGAGCATCGCGGCAACGCGCTCCCATGTCATATGCAGCACATACGGGCTCATGGACGTTGAATTGGTGGTGATGATAAGCAGCAACAGCAGGCGGCACGCGGGGTTGATTGCGGGCGATAGCCTCTTGTGGCCCCAGCCGCGCGTGACGTCGTTGAGCGCGGTTCCCGCAAGCGCCGGCAGGGCGATCATAAAGATCATCTGCGTCATCATTCCCGCAACGTCAATCTGCACGGACGCTCCCAGCAGCAGCTGAAGGGTTAAAGGTATGGTGAAGGGCGAGATAACCGTCGACACCAGTACCGCTGCGAGTCCCAGCGCGCCGTTTCCAGCGAACATTCCCACCCACATGATGCTCACTACGGCAACCGGCATGCAGTATTCAATAATGATGCCGCAGACGATCTGCATGTTGTGAGCAAAGAACAGGTGGGCCAGGGCGGATGCGGCGACGGGCATGGCGATGCTGGTTATACCGAGGATGACGAGCAGCTGGACGGGGCGGCGAAATACCTCGATTATTTGGTGGAAGGTGTTGCTTAGCGCGCCCTGAAACGTCATGAACGCAAAGAGCACGGGGACGATTCCCTTAAAAGGGGAGAAGACATCCGGTAGAAGGACGCCCGTTGCCAGACACACGAGGACAAGGTAGGGCATTCTCTTCGCTATGCCGTTTCCAAGGGCGGTCCAGCGTTCCATCATTGCGATCATCCTTTCTATTCAACGTTCCAGTATAGGCGCACACCCCAAGGACAAGCCGACCTTGGGGTCGAGCTTCAAGTTGAAACATTGTGCTTCTGAAACGGCGCCGCCGCTTGGGGCGCGATTTTGCACCGGCGTCTCTGCAGCCCCTAGCTGCCCTATGGTGATTCATCGGGCGGCTATGATATCTCGGGGTGCCCCGGGCCCGCGCTATCGCAGGTCCGCGGTCGGCACCGTTAGCCGAGCGCGTGGCACTTCGATGTCCAAACGATGCATATAATGGATGGCGAACAACAGCTCGGCTCGCCGCAGCGGGCCTTCCGTAAGGATTTGATCGCCATGTTTGGTGTCCATATTGCGTGCCGCCGCCTAGCCGACGGCAACCTCTCTCTTGCAAGCTCCCGCGCCGACGCGCCCGTCCTTGGATACGGGGTGCGCCATGAGCTCTCTTAAGACCACGCCTCGCTGGGAGGTTGCAAAAAGCGACCCCGCTATGGAGAAGCAGCTTGCAGACGGCCTGCAGGTCGCCCCGCTCGTCGCCCGCATCATGGCCGCTCGCGGTATTTCGTCCGTGGACGAGGGCAGGCTGTTCCTTACCCCCTCGCTTGAGCGGGATTGGTGCGACCCGTTGATCATCCCGGGCATGCGCGAGGTCGCAGACCGCGTTCAGCGCGCGATCGAGGAACGCGAGTCCATAGCGGTTTTTGGTGACTTCGACGTCGACGGCATCACCTCGACCTGCCTTCTCACCGAGGCGTTGCGCGAGCTTGGCGCAAACGTCCACCCGTTCATTCCCCATAGGTTCGAAGAGGGTTACGGCATCAGCCAAAACGCGCTCGATCGCGTGGTGGCGGAGTGCACGCCTTCGCTGGTGGTGACGGTCGACAACGGCATCGCCGCTCGGGACGAGGTTGCCTACCTGGTGCAACGCGGTATCGATTTGGTGGTGACCGACCATCACGAGCCGGCGGACATGGTCCCGCGGGATGTTCCCCTCACCGATCCCAAACTTGCCGCGGAAGGTCCTTCTCGTGAGCTCGCCGGCGCCGGCGTGGCGCTCAAACTTGTGCAGATTCTAGGCGAGCGCCTGGGTAAGCCGGGGCTTTGGCGCGCCTACACCGAGGTCGCGGCGCTCGGTACCGTATCGGATATGATGCCTCTCACGCCGGAAAACCGCGCCCTGGTCGCTGACGGCATCGCGCATATGCGCGCGACCACGCGACCGGGCTATGTGGCCCTGGCGGCCCTTACGAAGACGGACCTCTCGAGCATTACGGCAGATTCGCTCTCGTTCTCGCTGATTCCGCGCCTTAACGCCGCGGGCCGCATGTCAGATCCCAGCCTGGCGCTCAATCTACTGCTCGCGCAAGACCCCGTGGAGGCGGGCAGGCTCGCCGCCCAGCTTGAAGAGACCAACCAGCAGCGTCGCGATATCGAGGCCGCTCTTACCGAGGAAGCGCTCGCCATGGTCGAGTCAACCTATGATGGCGGCCGCGTCATCGTGGTGGGCGGCGAGGGTTGGCATGAGGGCGTTAAGGGCATTGTCGCCAGCCGACTGGTGAATCGCTACCACGTCCCTTCGCTTTTGTTCTCCATCGAGGACGGCGTCGCGCGAGGCTCGGGCCGCTCCGTGGGCTCCGTCAATTTGTTCGAGGCGGTCGAGAAGTGCGGCGACCTCCTCATGCGATTCGGCGGGCACGCCGGAGCGGTGGGCGTGACGTGCGCGGCAGAGAACCTGCCGGCTCTGCGCGAGCGCCTGGACGCCGTGCTCTCGGACCTTCCGGACGATGCTTTCGTCGACACCGGCGAGGTCGCCGCCATGGTGAGCCTGGCGGAGCTGAATATAGAGACGGTCGAGCAACTATCCCTTCTCGAGCCGTTTGGCCAGGGAAACAAGGTTCCGTTGCTGGGCATCTCCGGCGTCACCATGTGCGATCGCGCCGCAGTGGGCAAGACGGGCGACCATATGCGCTTCACGGCTACGGACGGGTCCTCCAGCGTGCCCGCTATCATGTTCCGCGTCTCTCACATCGATGAGCTGGTCAACTGCGATTCGGTGGTCGATTTGGTGGTAGAGGCCGTCGCCGAGCGCTGGCAGGGCCGCGTCAAGCCCAAGCTCATGGTCAAAGATATCCTTTGCCGCACTTGTCAGCGGCCGCCCCGGGGCCCTTCCGATCAAGCGCCTGCCGCGGGCGGTGCGGGTTCTTTGGACGAGGAACCCCTGCCGTCATCGGTCTCCTCGGGTGCGGACTCTATGGCTCGAACGGTGCTCGAGCCCCAGCGCGACCGCCGGGCGCGCCTGGCCGGGCTTTCCTATGAGGAGCTCACCCGCTCCCTCATCCACGCGTGCATCGGGTCCGCTCGCCCGCACCGCGCCCAGATGCAGGCGCTCGATGCCCTTGCCGCCGGCGAAAACACCCTTATCGTCATGGGAACCGGTCGCGGCAAATCCATGGTCTTCCACGTTCACGCCGCGCGCGAGGCCGTGCTGCGCGGCCGCGCCAGCGTGTTTGTGTATCCCCTGCGCGCACTCGTGGCGGACCAATCGTTCCACCTGCGTTCGTTTTTCGCCAAACTGGGCATAGGGGTCGCCGTCCTCACCGGAGCCACGGACCGGGCGGAGCGCGACCGCGTGTTTAGCGGCATCGCCCGCGGATCCATCGATATCGTCCTCACCACGCCCGAATTCCTCGCCATCCACGCGGGGCGCTTTGCGGCGACGGGCCGCGTGGGGTTTGCGGTGGTTGACGAGGCCCATCACGTGGAGGAGGGCCTGGGCGGTACCAGAAGCGCTTATCTGGAGTTTCCCCGCGTGCTGCGAGAGCTCGGGTCCCCTTGCATGCTCGCCGCTACCGCGACTGCGACCGAGCGCACCGTCCGTCAGGTCGGCGAGTTGCTGGGCATAGAAAACGTGGTCGTGGACGATGCCGTGCGAGATAATTTGCGCCTGGATGATGAGCGCGACCTTTCATCGCGCGAAAACCGCCTGGTCTCCATTGTCGCCGAGGGGGAGAAATGCCTGGTCTACGTTAATTCGCGCGACCAGTCCATCTCGCTTGCGCGCACGCTGCGTCGCCGTATTCCAGAGCTGGGGCAGTCGATCGCTTTTTACAACGCGGGGCTTACCCCTGCCCAGCGCGCGCGGGTGGAGGAGGCGTTTCGTGCCGGCGAGGTGACCTGCGTGGTTTCCACCTCGGCATTTGGCGAGGGGGTGAACCTGCCCGACGTGCGCCACGTGGTCTTGTACCATATGCCGTTCTGCGCGACGGAGTTCAACCAGATGAGCGGACGCGCCGGTCGCGACGGGTCCCTGGCGCGGATACACCTGCTGTACTCGTCCAGGGACGCGCGCATCAACGAGCGATTGCTCGATGCCGCGGCGCCCCAGCGCGACGAGCTGGTGACGCTGTATCGCGCCCTGCAGACCATGGCTCGCCGCCAGCAGGGGCAGACGGGCGACAGGCGCATCAGCGCAAGCGATATCGATATCTCGCAGATGTGCCTGGCAATCGATGCTCGAACCCCTGTAGAGGAACGCATGGTGCCCTGCGCGCTGGCGATTTTTGAAGAGCTTGGTTTCCTAACGATTTCGGGCTTCGACAGCGCCCGATCAATCGAGATGGTGCAAAGCCCGGGTAAGGTGGACCTTTCCCAGTCCATACGCTATCTGGAGGGTATCCGGGCGCGCGTGGAGTTCTCGGCTTTCCGTGGGTGGGCGCTCTCGGCGTCCGCACATGATATGCTTGCCAACGTTAACCGACCGATCACACCCCGGGTTCGATAGGGGGACGAACAATGGATACTTCGTCGCAGCGACACGCCCAGCATAAGGAGAGCGCCCCGATAGCCAAGGTGCGCAGCAGCATCCAGGGCGTCCCGTTGGTTCCCACTGAAAAGATGGTGCATTACGCCACGGCGGATGACCTGCCCTCGGAGATCTCCGCGGACAATTGGAGCAAGCTCTCGTCGCTCTGCAGGAGATATATGGGCGACGAGGACGCCGCGAAGGCGGAGCGCGCCTACTGCTTTGCGGCGGAGAAGCATTCCGATCAAAAGCGCCGCAGCGGCGAGCTGTATATCAACCATCCCGTAGAGGTCGCCATCATCCTGGCGGAGCTCAAGATGGATTGCGACGTGGTGTGCGCTGCGCTGCTGCATGACACGGTCGAGGACACGCAGACATCGCTTGCCGACGTGACCGACCTGTTCGGTGCCACCGTGGCCGAGTTGGTCGACGGCGTGACCAAGCTCACCAACATCGAAGTCGACAGCATGGACGAGAAGCAGGCGCTCAACCTGCGAAAGATGTTCCTTGCTATGAGCCGTGACATTCGCGTGGTTATCGTCAAGCTGGCAGACCGCCTGCACAACATGCGAACGCTGGCGGCGCTTCGAGAGGACCGCCGCCTGTTCAAGGCGCGCGAGACCATGGACGTCTACGCTCCGCTGGCGGATCGCCTGGGCATCTCGTCCATAAAATGGGAGCTCGAAGACCTTTCGTTCTTCTATTTGGAGCCCGAGGCGTATCAGCGCATCGCCCGCATGGTGTCCGAGAGCCGCGAGGTTCGCGAGCGTTATCTGACCGAGACCATCAAGACGCTGACCGACGAACTCAAGCGCGTGGGTCTGAAAGACTTCCAGATCAAGGGACGCTCCAAGCATTATTGGTCCATCTACCAGAAGATGAAGCGCAAGGGCAAGGAGTTCTCCGAGATCTACGATCTGGTGGCGCTGCGCGTCATCACCCAGACCGTGGGCGATTGCTATTCAGCTCTGGGCGCGGTCCACTCCCTGTGGCACCCAATGCCGGGTCGCTTCAAGGACTATATCGCCATGCCCAAGCTCAACAACTACCAGTCGCTGCACACCACGGTCATCGGTCCCACGGCGCGCCCGCTCGAGATCCAGATCCGCACCTTTGAGATGCATGAGCAGGCAGAGTACGGCATCGCGGCACACTGGCTCTACAAGCGCAGCGGCGGCTCGAGCGCCACCAAGACCTCCGATGCCCAGCGCCTGGATGACCAGATCAGCTGGCTCAAGCGCTCGCTTGACTGGGCGGTGTCCGACGAGATAGACGATCCCAAGGAGTTTCTGCATTCGCTCAAGGTCGACCTTTTCGACCAGGAGATCTTCGTCTTCACGCCCAAGGGCGAGGTGATGAGCCTGCGCGCCGGCGCCACGCCGCTGGACTTCGCCTACGCCGTGCACACGGAGGTGGGCAACCATTGCGTGGGCGCAAAGGTCAACGGCGCGGTTGCCCCGCTTACCCATGAGCTCAACATGGGCGATCGCATCGAGATCCTTACCAACAAGGCGTCCAAGCCCTCTCGCGACTGGCTCAACATCGTTAAGACCCCGTCTGCTAAGTCCAAGATCCGCCGGTATTTTGCGGCGGCGACCAAGGACGAGGACGCGACGGCTGGCCGCGACATCCTTGCCAAGGACCTGCGCAAGCGCGGCTACGGCATCTCCACGCAGCGATCTACCAAGGCGCTGGGCGCCGTGGCGGAGCAGATGAACTACAAGCATCTGGAGGACCTGTTCGCCGCCATCGGCGCCGGTAAGGTCGCCCCGCGTATGGTGGGCAATCGCGTGCAGGCCATTCTCGATCCCAAACCCGTGGAAGAGAGCGCCAAGAAAAAGCGCGAGGAGGCGGTGGTAGAGGCCGCCAAGCGCACCCATGGCTCCCGCGGCCCCGCGACGCGTCCGCAGCGCCGCGCCAGTTCCGGCGTGAGCGTGGTGGGTTCAAGCGGGGATGACCTGTTGGTGCGTCTGGCTCACTGCTGCAACCCGGTGGCGGGCGATGACATCGTGGGCTTCATCACGCGCGGCCGTGGCGTCTCCGTGCATCGCGCCACCTGCCCCAACGTCAAGGGCTTGATGGAGCATCCGGAGCGTATGATCGAGGTCGAGTGGGACGGAGCTGCGGACGCCCTATTCCAGGTGGAGATCGTGGTCGAGTGCCTCGACCGCATGGGCTTGCTCAAAGATGTCACCATCGCTATTGGCGATGCGGGTGGAAACATCCTCTCCGCCGCCACGGCGACCAGCCGCGAGGGTATAGCCACGTTGCGCTTCTTGGTTGAGATTTCCGATGCGAGCGGCCTGGATCCCCTGCTTGCCGCCATCAGCCGCGTCGATAGCGTGTATGACGCTCGCCGCATCATGCCTGGCGAGGGCGGCAAGAAGATGAAGCGCCGCGGCTAGGCCCTGTCTTCTCATGCGTCTATCGCGATGGGTTGCGCAACATAGGCAAAGGCGCTAGCAGAAGGCGGCGCCGTGGATGCGATTTGCTCCACGGCGCCGCCTTTCTCATGTATGTTTCTTTTGCTCGCGGGGAGCGCGGGTTACAGCTTATTTGCCTTCGACCATGGTGAGCGAGATCTTGCCGCGGTCCTTATCGATGCCGCAGATCCAAACGGTGACGGTATCGCCCACGCTGACGATGTCGCTGGGGTGCTTCACAAAGCGGTTGGCCATCTTGGAGATGTGGACCAGGCCGTCCTGCTTGACGCCAATGTCCACAAAGGCGCCGAAGTCGACCACGTTGCGCACCGTGCCAGTGAGCTCCATGCCCACTTTAAGGTCATCGAAGTTGGTGACCGAGCGACTGAAAACAACTTCCGGTGCGTCGTCTCGGGGGTCGCGGCCGGGCTTCTCCAGCTCGGAGACAATGTCGCGCAGGGTGGGAACTCCGCAGTCCAGCTCGCGTGCCACTTCTCCTATGTTTCCCACGCGGCGAGCCATGTCCGCAACCCCGCCGCGGGCGAGGGCAGAGGGCTCAACGCCGGTTCGTTCGAGCAGGGCGGTCGCCACCGCATAGCTCTCGGGGTGAACGCTGGTGGCGTCCAGCGGGTTGGTGCCGCCGGAGATGCGCAGGAAGCCGGCGCAGTTGAGAAACGCCTTGGGCCCAAGCTTGGGAACCTTCTTGAGCTGGCGGCGATCCGTGAAGGCGCCCATCTCCTCGCGGTAGGCGACAATGTTCTTCGCGATGGTGGGGGTGATGCCCGAAACATAGCCCAGAAGGCTGGCGCTTGCGGTATTAAGGTCCACGCCCACCTGGTTGACAACGCGCTCTACCACGCCGCCCAGCGCGCGGCCAAGCTCGACTTGGTTAAGGTCGTGCTGGTATTGGCCCACGCCGATGGATTGGGGCGGGATCTTGACCAGCTCGGCGAGCGGGTCTTGAAGGCGGCGTCCCAGGCTCATCGCGCCGCGGGTGGTGACGTCTAGATCGGGATATTCCTCGCTGGCAAGTTTGGAGGCGGAGTAGACCGACGCTCCGGCCTCGTTGACTATGGTGTAGCGCAGGTCGAGGTCGGACTCGCTAATGAAGGCGGAGACTACTTCCTCGGTCTCGCGGCTCGCCGTGCCGTTACCGATCACGATGGTGTTGATGTTGTAGCGGTGCGCGAGCTCGCCCAGCTTGCGCTTGGTTCCCGCCACATCGCTGCGCGGCGGGGTGGGGTAGACGGTGGCGTAGTCCAGCAGCTTGCCAAACTCGTCCAAGACCGCCACCTTGCAGCCCGTGCGGTAACCTGGGTCCAGGGCGATGATGCGGGCACCGCGAACCGGGCGTTGCGATAGCAGCGCCTCCGTGTTCTTGGCGAAGACCGCGATGGCGTCCGTCTCGGCGCGTTCCGTGAGGGCGGCGCGGACCTCGCGTTCGAGCGACGGGGCCATCAAGCGCTTGTAGCCGTCGGTGATCGCGGCGTCCAGGGCTTGGGCGAAGATGCCGCCGCGGCGCGCGATGCGGCTTCCCAGCAAATCGATCGCCTGCTGCTGGTCAACGCGCACGCGTACGCGCAGCTTGCCCTCCGTCTCGCCGCGGTTGATGGCGAGGATGCGGTGGTTGGGAATCTTGCTCACGGGTTCGGAGAAGTCGTAGTAGGCCTCGTACACGGTCTTTTCGTCCGCATCCACGGCCTCAACGCCAATGGCGCCGGTGTTGTTGGTGAACGCGCGCAGGGCGTCGGTGTTCTCCGCGTCGTCCGCGATTACCTCGGCGACTATATCCTGCGCGCCCGCGAGCGCCGCCTCCGCGGTGGCGTAGCCGCCTTCCGCGTTGACGTACTCCGCGGCGATGGCAAGCGGGTCGCCAGAGGTGGTTGCCTGCAGCATGATCATATTGGCCAGGGGTTCCAGGCCCGCGGCGCGTGCCTTGGAGGCTCGGGTAGCGCGCTTCTTCTTAAAGGGCTTGTAGAGATCCTCGACGCGCTGCATCATGGTGGCCCCCTCGATGGCGTCGCGCAGCTCCTCGGTCAGCTTGCCCTGCTCGTCGATGCTGGCGAGTACCTCTGCCTTGCGCGCCTCAAGGGTGCGCAGATAGGTGAGGCGCGCATCGAGTTCGCGCAGCTGAGCATCGTCCAGGCCTCCCGTGGCCTCCTTGCGGTAGCGGGCGATAAAGGGAATGGTATTGCCTTCATCGATCAGTTTGATAACGGCTTCGACTTGCGAGGGCTTTACGCCGAGCTCCTTGGCGAGAACGTCTTCTATCTTGAGCATGTGCCTCCGATCTGTACGGGTTTCACCCGGCTCTCATGGGCTGGATGCGCCTTCGGTATTGTACTTGTGGGCGCGGACATAACAAGCCCGGCTCTTGAGAGCGCATCGCAGGGTATAACTATGCGAGCAAGATAAGGGCGGCGCGCCTAATCGGTCGCGGCGCCGGCGCTTTGGTTGTTGTGTAGACGAGTGAAAGGAAAATCCCATGAGCAACGCGGGCCCTGCCTCCCTTCCGATGTTGGACACCGTGCCCAATGGCGCGATTCATATCGAGTGCATCATCAACGGTCCTGTTGAGACCAATACCTACATTGTGTGCTCTAAGGACGAGGCGGTGGTGATAGATCCCGCATGGGAGGGGGAGAAGCTGGCGCGTGAATTCGTCCAAAACCATCCGAGCGTGAAGGTAAAGGCTTTGGTCTGCACGCATGGTCATGGTGACCACGTAGGCGGCGTTGCCGGCATGCGCCGCGTGCTGGGCGATGTCCCGTTTCTTATATCTAAGGACGATGCGGCCTTTATGCCCGGCGCCATCAAGGGCATGCGCCAGATGTGGGGCATCGACACCGAAGACCCCGGTGAGCCCACCAGGCTGTTGTCGGAGGGCGACGCGGTGGAATTTGGGGGTGCGCATCTGCAGGTGGTGGAGACGCCGGGGCATACGCCGGGCGGTATTGTGCTATTCGCCGCGACGGAAACGGGCAACGTGGCGTTTGTGGGCGACACGCTCTTCCCGGGCGGCCATGGCCGCGTGGATTTGGAGGGCGGCGACGGCGCCCAGATAATACGATCGCTGGGTAAGATGGCGGCGGTTCTGCCTGCGGACACGCTTTGCCTGATAGGACATGGTGGAACCACCACCATTGGCGAGGAGCGCAAGAGCAATATGTTCATGCGCCGCGGCCTCGCTCAGATAGAGGGGGAGCCTTTGGACAAGATGCGATAGGGGAGGTGCGCATCGCTTAATGGGACCGCTTGCGCTCGTTCGGTCTTGCAGGTTGGTAAATGTAGGTTGGTAAACAATAGTAAAACTTACGCATTCAAGTGGTATTCTAGGAGCGTAATTATGAGCAATCCTGATATTGGGAGGTCTTGTATGCTCGTTAACGCAGCAGAGATGCTCAAGAAGGCCGAGGCCGGTCACTACGCGCTTGGCGCCTTCAACACCAACAACCTCGAGTGGACGCTTGCCATTCTCCAGGCCGCAGAGGAGGCGAAGTCCCCGCTGATTCTCCAGTGCACCGCTGGCGCTGCTAAGTGGATGGGCGGCTTCAAGGTCTGCGCCGACATGGTGAAGGCCGCCGTCGAGGCAACCGGTGTGACCGTTCCCGTCGCCCTGCACCTTGATCACGGTTCGTACGAGGACTGCTTCAAGTGCATCGAGGCTGGTTTCACCTCTATTATGTACGATGGTTCTCATGAGGAGACCTTCCAGATCAACCTCGACCGCACCAAGGAGCTCGTTGAGCTTGCCCACTCCAAGGGCATGTCCA
>ERZ1032357.100-NODE-100-length-30443-cov-16.322496_pt1 | contig 30443 bp, 33 predicted proteins | sample MGYA00517100_ERZ1032357 | MGnify/ENA primary metagenome ERZ1032357 (study PRJEB33719, sample SAMN04262589) | wastewater metagenome | biome: periurban shantytown; feature: animal feces; material: feces | host: Canis lupus familiaris | place: Peru: Lima | collected...
GCCTACAATAAGGAACATGGCATCGATCCGAAGCCGCTCATCAAGAAGATCTCCGATGTCAACGACATGCTTGCCAAGGAGGACGTCGATACGCAGACGTTGCTCGGTACCGGCTACCGTAATGAAGGCAAAGCCGGCAACTCGCATCTTGGCGTGCCTGCTACCAGCAAGGAGGAATCTGACAGACGGCATGAGGAGATTCTCAAGGCCGGATTGCCCGCGCAGGATCTAGCTGATCTCATTCGACAACTGTCCGAGCAGATGCATGCCGCCGCCGAACAACTGCAATTCGAGCTTGCGGCTCGTTTGCGTGACGAGATCCGTGACCTGAAAAAGGAACTTCGGCAGATGACGGAGGCGAGCAAATAGTTCTCGACCGGTCATACGGCATCCGTACCATAGTGGATTATGGCTGAAACACCACTTGTTTTTGAAATCGCCACGTTCGCGGTGCTTGCCGTCTTCTTCGTGGTTGACTTGTTTATCATCGGACGTAAGCCCCATGTGCCCTCCACCAAGGAATGCGTGCAGCATATCGCGTTCTTTGTAGTCATGGCGTTGATCTTCGGCGGACTTATGTGGTTCTTCGCGGGATTGAAGCCGGCCATCGAATTTTATTCGGGCTGGCTTACGGAATATTCGCTGAGTATTGACAATCTATTCGTCTTCGTCATCATTATGTCGAATTTTGCGGTGCCAAAACAGCTGCAGAAATTCGTGCTGTCCATCGGCATCACGATCGCATTGGTGTTGCGCGGCGTGTTCATCCTCATCGGCGCGGCCATTATCTCCCGCTTCACCTGGGTGTTCTTCCTGTTCGGCGCATTTCTTATCGTCACCGCCATCAAGTTGGTCACTGGGGGAGACGAAGATGAGGAATATCATGAGAATGGCTTGATTCGTGCATTGCGCAAGGTGATCAAGATCACCGATGAGTATGACGGAGAAAAGTTGCGTACCGTCAAAAACGGTGCCAAGTATTGGACTCCGATGCTGATCGTCTTTCTGACCATCGGCACCACCGATGTGATGTTTGCCTTTGACTCCATTCCTGCGATTTTCGGTTTGACGAAGGATCCGTTCATTGTGTTCACGTCCAATGTGTTCGCATTGCTCGGCTTGCAGCAGCTGTACTTCCTGCTTGGCGAGCTGCTCGACAAGCTGGTGTATCTGCCTCTTGGACTTTCCGTGGTGCTGGGCTTCATTGGAGTCAAGCTCATTATGGAGGCATTGCACGGCAATTCGTTGCCGTTCATCAATGGCGGTCAACCGATCGCTTGGGTGCCTGAAGTGCCTACATGGCTGTCTTTGGCGGTGATCGTTGTGGCGATTGGTGGTGCCGCATTGGCCAGCGTACTGAAGATGCGTGCCATCGAAGCAAAGGAAAAGTGACGATTTGAGAAACCGCATGGAAACATGCGGTTTCTTTTTATCAAAAAAATGTGAGCGCTCACAACACGCCTCGTTTCAGGGTGGAAGTGAGCGCTTTTTGCTAGTAGACTGGTCGGTTGGAAACAGGGTCGTCAGATCCAAAATCAATATCAACAAGAATAGGCAGGCATTCATGCGTAAAGCCAAGATCGTAGATACCATCGGTCCAGCTACCGAGTCCCTGGAAGGCATCACCAGCCTTGTCGAAGCAGGTATGGACGTTGCTCGTCTGAACCGCTCCCACGGCACTCCGGAAGACCACCTCAAGGTCTACAACAACCTCCGCGCCGCCGCCAAGGCCACCGGCCGCAACGTCGCAGCCCTGGTTGATCTGCAGGGTCCGAAGATCCGTTGCGGTTGGTTCAAGAAGAACGCCGACGGTGAAGACAAGGTCCAGCTGACCGAAGGCCAGGAGTTCGTCATCACCACCGACGACATCGAGGGCGACGAGCATATCACTTCCACCACGTTCAAGGGCCTGCCGGGCGATTGCCATGCTGGCGATCCGATTCTCATCGATGACGGCAAGGTTCGTCTTGAGGTCACCAAGGTCGAAGGCAACAACGTGTACACCAAGGTCGTCGTTGCCGGGCCGGTTTCCAGCCACAAGGGCATCAACTTGCCGGGCGTTGCCGTGTCTCTGCCGGCTTTGACCGAGAAGGATGAAGCCGATCTGCGTTGGGCTATCCGCACCGGCGCCGACATCATCGCCATGTCCTTCGTGCGTTTCGCCACCGACATCGACCGCGCCCACGAGATCATGGACGAGGAAGGCCGTCGCATCCCGGTCGTCGCAAAGATCGAGAAGCCGCAGGCTCTTGAGAACCTTGAAGAGATCGTCAAGGCCTTCGACGGTATCATGGTTGCTCGTGGCGACATGGCCGTTGAGTGCCCGCTCGAAGAGGTGCCGCTGGCTACCAAGCGCTGCATCGAGCTCGCTCGCCAGTACGCCAAGCCGGTCATCGTGGCTACCGAAGTGCTCGGCTCCATGGTCAACTCCCCGGTCCCGACCCGTGCAGAGGCATCTGACTGCGCCAACGCCATCCTTGACGGCGCCGACGCCACTATGACCTCCAACGAGACCGCCGTCGGCAAGTACCCGGCAGTCACCGTGAGCACCATGAGCCGTATCTCCTCCTTCGCCACCGAGCACGGTTTCGACCGTATCCCGGAGCTGAAGAACCTGGATATGTCTTCCACCGGCGCTGTGTCTTCCGCAGCTGTGGATCTGGCTGACAAGCTGAACGCCAAGGCTATCGTTGCCTACACCCAGACCGGTTCCACCGTGCATCGCGTGTCCCGCGAACGCCCGGCCACCCCGATCTACGGCATCACCAACAACGAGCACACCTATCACTGGCTGGCTCTGTCTTGGGGTACCGAGTCCTTCCTGCTCGATGAGGATTACCACGACAAGTCCCGCAAGGACCTGATGATCTTCACCGATAAGATCCTGAAGGATGCCGGCAAGGTCACCGATGGCGACAAGATCGTTGTGCTGAGTTCCGCCCAGGGCGAGCACCAGCCGGGTCGCACCGATTCCATCTACGTCCACACCGTCGGTGCTTGCGACTGAGATGCGTTTCGGTCAGTGGCTGACTGATTAGCGAATAGGAGGGCTTCCGTCCGTTTGGATGGAAGCCCTCCCGTTGTTTTTGGATGATGTTGATATGTTGCCGATTTGCAGACTGCGACAGGTTGCGATCAAGGTGTCGAGTATGGCGCGAAACGCCGACTGCTCAAGGACTTTGCAAAATCATTTTTCTGTGTTAATATGGTCAAGTTGTGCGAAGGCCCCTGTATCCCAATTGGTAGAGGAGACAGCCTCAAAATCTGTACAGTGTGGGTTCGAGTCCCACCGGGGGCACCGGATTGATGAACAGCCGTGGTTGGAGATTTCCAGCCACGGCTTTTTCTTTGAAACCCATCTGGCGCATGTGCCGTTACGTGGGAGCTCAGTACCTTGCCATCCGCCAGATTGTAGGTTATCTCCACGTCCCCGCCACGCCTGTCAAGACCGATGCGTACCCAATGTTGTTTTGCCTCTTGATGTTCGATTGATATGCCGGAACGCGTATGCCATCATCTACCGAGGATTTCGGCATGCGTTCCCGTGCGCAGGAACCAGGCGGTGCCGTCTTCTTTGATCCATATAGCGAGCCAGTTGCCGGCGTTGCCGACATGACATTCGATCGCGCCGTCCCAGTCACCGCCCTGCAGCCTGTGTGCGCGGTGGCGACGCCGCAACGTCTCCTTTGCTGTGTCGGTATCCTCGGCGACAAGCCGAATGACCTCCTTCAAGTCCGAAAAATCGGCATGCCTACGTTACGTTTCAGTCGTTTGATGTCCCGTTGGAACGCTTTGGTGTATTCGATCTGCAGCACAGTCAGATTCCCAGCGATTCGAACATTTCATCGGCGGTCTTGAAGCGCGGGGGAACCTTCCCTGCCTTCTCGCGTACCTCGTCGAGCGCATCAAGGGTCTCAGCCGGAATGGATTGCCTCGATAGGCTGAGCGGGATACGGTTCTCCCTGACGATCTGCCGGTAGAACGCGCGAGTCACGCTGGACAGGTCAAGTCCAAGATCCTCCACGATGTCCGTAGCCTGTTTTTTCGTGGCGTCGTCCACGCGGACCGTCACTGAAGTCATGGTCATCTCGACCTCCATCTTTTGCTGATTGTTGTAAGACGATTATAGCTCAATGTCTTACGTTTGGTATGGAGAGTCTGTGCATCCTGCTTTTCGGTTGACGGAATGCGGTTTTCGAGAGATTGTGTGCCTTTGCGGTTCTGAGGATTTAAGTATTTCTTGTTTTGAGGGTGTGGGCGAGCTGGTTATCTTCAGGTCCTCCTTGGCTACGTTGCATAGGTTCTTGTGGATCAGGTCCGTGCGCTCCCGAGAATCCATGATCTTGTCCAAATGCTGGTGGATGGCTTTTGCGGCGGCGTCCATTGCGGCGTTCGGGTACTGTTCGTGGACGACGTCATTTTCGTATGCGAACATTTCGTAGCGTTCGCTCCCCGATGGCGTGATTCTTGCCACGGTTTCCTCATCCGTGTCGAACAGCTAGGGGTCCTCACGCTCATATAACGAGCTCTTAAACCAGATCGTCATGCCATCCGTGATGCGCTAGGGAGGCATGTTGTACAGCCATGGATCGTATCCGTCTCTCAGATGTTGGTGTTCGTGTAGCGCGCTTCGGTATTCCTTGGCTTTTTCGATCCGTTCGGGTGTTTCTTCACCGGGAAAAGCACATGGCGCGAGCTCTGTCAGCCTGCCTTGTACTTCCCTCAGATGGTTCGCCAAACAGGGAGGCTGGCTAAAGCCGGACGCCGATGCGTACATTGCCCGAGCCCGATCCAAAGATTTCGGAAATGCTCGTGAAAGCGCATCGAAAGGCCCGCAACGTTCTGACTGCCTTGCCAAAAGTGAAGTCAGGATGGACCATCGCATGCCAGGCTTTTCATGCGATGCCCGGTTGCGAATCCGAAATGAAAGAGTATCAATACCCGCGAGAAGATTTCTTCACGGAAGCGGCCGCAGGTGATGATTTCGTCGGCGTGCAAGCGTACCTGCGCACTTTTATTGGCAAAGATGGTCCGGTGCCAGTTGCTGATGAGGTGGAACGTACCCTTACAGGTTGGGAATACTTCCCTCCGGCTCTCGGCATAGCTGTGCGGCATACATGGGAAGTCGCCCGACAGACGCCGATATTCGTTACCGAAAACGGGCTTGCCTCGACGAACGACTCTCGTCGCATTGACTACACGTTTGATGCCTTGGCAGGATTACATTCCGCAATGGAGGAGGGAATCGACGTTCTTGGTTACCTGCACTGGTCGCTGCTGGACAATTACGAGTGGGGCTCGTTCACGCCTACATTCGGTCTTGTCGGTTGGGATAAGAACACGTTCGAGCGATTACCGAAGCCATCTCTTGAATGGCTAGGAGAAATCAGCAAGAAGGGAGTTGTCTCGCATCCGTGAGATGCCGTTCATATGGACTGATTCATTTAGTGGGCTCTTCCTGATGGATGAGCCCATTTACTTTACATGCCTTTTTAATGGATTATGAGCTGGTCAGTCCTTGACGAGTCCGCCATCGACCACGAGGTTTTGACCGGTCACCGCGCGAGACAACGGACTCAGGAACAGTAGTGCCGCATCCGCGAATTCAGCGGGCGTGGTTACATGGCCGAGCGGCGTGCCTGCCGCGATACCATCGAACACCGCCTCGGGAGTCGCGGCACTGGCGTCCGTCACACGCAGCAAACCGCCTGAGACCATGTTGACGGTGATGTTCTTCGGCCCCAGATCAGCCGCGAAGGTGCGCGTCAGGCTCAGCAGCGCGGCCTTCGCGGCCGTGTAGTCGTGATATGGGACCACGGGATTCTGGAACAGGTTCGTCCCGATGTTCACGATTCGTCCGCCGCCATTGCGGTCAAAACCATCCAATGCGGCCTGGATCACATTCAAGGCACCTCCCACGGCACCGCGGAACTGTTGGTCGAATCGTTCGAATTTGATGTCTTCGGCCTTCGGACGGGCATCGCCGTCGAACGAGAAATCCACAAGAGCGTTATTGACCACGCTGGTGATCGGACGCCCCGTCGATCGTTCCGCCTCGGCGAAAAGTCCGTCCACCGAGGCGCGGTCGGTCACGTCCGCCTGGATGGCCCATGCCTTGCCTGGGTGGGCGTCGGCGATGGCTTGGGCGCGTTCCCTACTCCTGTAGTAGTTGATGATGACACTGCCTCCATGGGCGAGTACCGATTTGGTGATTTCCTCACCAAGACCACGTGCTCCACCCGTCACCAGGACAAGCTGTTGATTGATATCCATGTTCAACGCATCATTGCTCATGATGTCGCACTCCCTCCGCCAATGTGAATTGGATCAGGTTCAACGGGTATGTTCTCAGCCAGCTCATGCCGGCACCCCCGTGCCTACGGAAGCAATACTAGCATTGGAAATGAATCCCACCAAGGGTATACGTTTTCAATTTCTGGTACTGGTCCCGTGAAGAAAAAGGTCGTCTTGGATGGCCTTTTTCTGCGTTCATAGCGAAGACAAGCGCCTTCAGCGACAGTCTAAACGACTGAAACCGCTGGTCGCTCAGTGTTTTACAGCCAAGGTCTGCTGCAGCGTATGCGAGTCGTGCGGAGGCACGATGACCGCGCAGTCGCGATTGTTGACGGCTTCCACGCACACGAAGCCACGCCATTCGCCGTCGCTCAAATCTCCGATGGCATTGCCGGCTTGCTCTCCCGGATTCCATACTACGGTCTGCGCTGCGCCCTGCTTGGAGACAATGATGGTGCGCTGCAACACGGGGTCGCGCAGCTCAAGCGTATCCGCCGAATAGTAGATGCGGTCAACCATGCCTTGGAAGGTCACAGGTTCATTACCTTGGTTGCAACGGGGATCGCCGTCCAATACGGTATCGAGATAATCGGTGCCCTCCAGCCCGCACACCTGCGACTGTTCGGCGTCTCCAACCTGCAGATACGTATGCAGTGCCTCTTCGTAAGACAATGGCTCGTCTCCATCGTTATATACGGTAAGCGACATCGTCAACTCACAGCCGACTTCAATGGTGTAAACGGCATGAAATTGAGGATTCGGTCCAGAAACAAACTGGGAAAGTATATCTGCGTTGATCTCGCTGGAATCCAATGTATAGCGCAACAAGGCATCGGAAGAACCTTCCTTGTCATAATGCCAGAAGCTATTGCGGCAAAACCATGCTTGGGCTTCTTCGAAGCCACATGCCCGCCTTCGAAACCGGAATTGAACCAAGGGAAAATAATCGGAACACCGCCGCGGATGGCAGTTCCTTCCTTAAGATGAATCGCCTTTGGCCGCCAAACCACAGCCTGTTCGCCGGCAGGTGCCCAGGAAAGCACATGCGCACCGTAATCGCTGACTGATGCCGTTGCGTCTTCGTTGACAATATCTCTGATAGTGAAAGTGCTACTCATACGACCAGTATAAACAAGACGACGTTGAAGCGGGATTGTGGAAAGAAGGACTTTGCAGGATTGCGGAATTTCTAGGATTTTTCGGCTTTGCACGTGAAGGAAAAAGAGGATTGCGGCAACACGCGCTTGTAGGCTTCTGCTAGTATCATCCATGAAAGTACAAGGAAGATAGCCGGTTCGTTCCAACTTGCGTGATGGAGGGTGAATCAAGGCTGTGAAAAGCTGAAGATTTCCAGAATCCGAACGATTGCAAGTAACGGCATCGAATCAGTCCAGGACCAGGTTGGGGTTTGTGAGACCGGCTTTGGGTGTGACAGTGGAAAGAGACCGACATGTCTGCAGAAAAGACCACGGAACCGGACGAAGTGCTCACCGACGATGAACTTCAGGCTGCCGCAGCGCCTGAGCAGTCCATCGAGGAAGATGACAAACCTCGCAAGCGTACCGTCGTCGTGGCCGAAGACGAATCCGTGAACCGTATGGATTTGGTTGCCATGCTGGAAGATAGTGGCTACGAGGTTGTGGGCGAAGCCGCTAACGGTGAGGAAGCAGTCGAATTGACCCGCAAGTTCCGTCCAAGCGTGGTATGCATGGACGTCAAGATGCCTCGTATGGATGGCATCGAAGCGGCGGGCATCATCTGTGATGAGAATATCGCTCCGGTCGTTATGCTTACGGCATTCTCCCAGTCCGATCTGGTCAAGAAGGCCACGGGTGCAGGTGCCATGGCATACGTCACCAAGCCGTATGAGGAATCCAAGCTGCTTCCGGCTCTGGAAGTGGCCATGGGCCGTTTCGCCGAAATCAACGATCTGCTCGACAACGTGGAGCGCAGCGAATCCAAGCTGCACGAAACCGAAGAGCAGCTGAAGAAGGCGGAAGAGCAGCTGAAGAAGGCTGAGGAAACCCTCGAGGAACGTAAGCTTGTCGACCGTGCCAAGGGCCTGCTGATGGATAAGGCTGACTTCTCCGAGCAGGGCGCGTTCCGTTGGATTCAGAAGACCTCCATGGACCAGCGCATCCCGAAGAAGCGTCTGGCTATGGCCATCATCGCCAAGTACGGTGATCAGAAGTCGGAAGCAGAGGATGAGCGCTAACACAGCAACTGTGGAAGGCACTACGCGCGGGACGCTATTGGTCGTTGACGGCCATTCCTTGGCGTTCCGCGCTTTTTTTGCCTTGCCCGTAGAGAATTTCAGTACATCCGCAGGTCAGGCGACCAACGCCGTCTGGGGCTTCGCCACCATGCTGTCGCAGGTGATCGACGCGGAACATCCGGATCATCTTGCCGTCGCTTTCGATGTCAAAGGCGGTACCTTCCGCAATACGATGCTGCCGCAGTACAAAGGCACGCGAGATGCGGCTCCAGAAGATCTATTGACCCAGCTGCCGTTGATTCAACGGATGCTGACGGCCCTTGGCGTCACATTCATCGAAAAACCTGGATACGAGGGCGATGATGTGATCGGCACGTTGGCAAGCATGGGAGACAAAGCAGGCTATCGCACGCTGGTGCTATCCGGCGATCGTGACGCGTTCCAGCTCATCAACGACAACATCACCGTGTTGTATCCGGGGCATCATTTCAAAGATTTGAAGCACATGACTCCCGACGCGGTGGTGGAGAAATACCACGTCACGCCGGAGCAATATCCGGATCTTGCCGCGCTTCGTGGCGAAACCGCCGACAACATCCCCGGCGTTCCCGGCGTGGGCGATGGATTCGCGGCCAAATGGATCAACCTGTATGGCGGACTTGACCAGATTATCGAGCATGCCGACGAAATCGGCGGCAAAAAAGGCGAGGCGTTGCGGGCCAATATCGATCAGGTCAAACTGAATCGTTCCGTGAATGCCTTGGTGCGTGACCTTGACCTTGGCGTGTCCATCGAGGATTTGACTTTCGGTCAGGTGGACGCCAACCAGCTCAACCAACTGTTCACCAGACTTGAATTCGGCATACGCACCAAAAACCGTGTGCTGAGAACATTCAATGCGGGGAAGCCCACCAACGATCCCGTGCAGCAAGACGAGTCCGGCAAGCTCGAAATACCTCAGTATGAAACGGTTGACTCGCCGGAAGCATTGGAAGCATGGGTACGAGACAATCTGCCGATGCCGAACGGGCATCTGCATGACGAACGTGAAATCGCGCCGAAGACGACTCCCTCCGGCTTCGCCATTGATCATACGAAGCAGTGTGCGCAGTCCGTGGCGCATTCGTGGGTGTTGCAGGTGGAAGGCGAAAGCAAGCCGGGGAACGCGGCCTATGCGTCGCTGATGATCGCTGCACATGATAAAGCGATTCGTACCAATCGTGTTGACCGTGACATGGCGTCCCAGCTGCAAACGGTACTTGACGAACACCACCAATCCATGGTGGTGCATGGGTATAAGGAACAGTCCCACCTGCTGGAAAGCGTCGGTGTGGCGTTGCCGAAGCCGCTGTTCGACACCAAGCTTGCCGGGTATCTGGTCCATCCCGATTTCCATGCCGACACGCTGGAACAGGCGGCGGCGCATTTCCTTGACCTGCATATCGAGGAACAGTCCGAGGGCGCGACGCAAGGCACGCTTGATTTCGACGAGCCGGACGATAGTGCGCAGCGGAACGACAACCAGCTTCCGCGCCATACTGCGATTGTTGGTTTGCTGGCGCGTAAACTGGCGGATTCATTGGATCAGCGTGAGCAGTTCTCATTGCTTGAATCTGTGGAGATTCCAGTATCCCGTGTGCTGTATGGCATGGAGCATGCCGGTGCGCAAGTCGATATGAACAGGCTGATGAGCATGCGCGAACAGCTTGCCGCCGACGCGAATTACGCGCAGGAAACGGCATGGCAGTATGCGGGCGAGCGCGTGAATCTGCAAAGTCCTAAGCAGTTGCAGAAGATTCTGTTTGAGGATATGGGCTTGAAGCCTACGAAGAAGACTAAGACTGGTTCGTATACTACGAATGCGGCTGCTTTGCAGGTGTTGCGTGATCGTTCGTATGGTAATGATAGGGCTTGTCAGTTTCTTGATGCGTTGTTGTTGCATCGTGAGAAGAATAAGCTTAAGCAGATTGTGCAGACGTTGATTGATGCGACGAACAGGTCTGATGGTCGTATTCATACGACGTTTGAGCAGACTGTGGCTGCGACTGGTCGGTTGAGTTCGGTTGATCCGAATTTGCAGAATATTCCGAATCGTGATCCTGCTGGTCGTGAGATTCGTTCGGCTTTTGTGCCCGGTGAGGGTTTTGAGTCGTTGTTGAGTTCGGATTATTCTCAGGTTGAGTTGCGTATTATGGCTGATCTTTCTGGTGATGAGGCGTTGATTGAGGCGTTCCGTTCCGGTAGGGATTTTCATAAGTATGTGGCGAGTTTGGTGTATGGCGTTCCTGTGGATGAGATTACGTCTGATCAGCGCAGTCATGTTAAGGCGATGAGCTATGGCTTGGCATATGGGCTGAGCACGTATGGGCTTTCGCAGCAGCTTGGCATTAAGCCGGGTGAGGCCGAGTCATTGAAGCGGCAGTATTTTGCGACGTTCGGCAAGGTCCATGAGTATTTGGAGTCGTTGGTTTCTTCGGCTCGTGAAAAGGGATATACGGAGACGATTTATGGTCGTCGTAGGTATTTTCCGGGCTTGAAGTCGCCGAATCGTGCGGTGCGTGATGCTGCGGAGCGTGCCGCGTTGAATGCGCCTATTCAGGGTTCTGCTGCGGATATTATGAAGATCGCTATGATTCGTGCTGATGATGCGTTGCATGAGGCTGGTCTTGCCAGTCGGATTATTTTGCAGATTCATGATGAACTTGTGGTGGAGGTTGCGCCGGGTGAGGCGGAGCGTGTCACTGCGTTGGTGAAGGATGCCATGGAGCATGCGGTCGATATGGCGGTTCCGTTGGATGTTTCCACGGGTATTGGTTCGGATTGGCAGCTTGCCGCGCACTGATACGGTACTGGGTTTCGTGTGTGTTGCGGATGTGCGTGGTCGAGCAATGGCATAAGGAGGAATGATGGCAACGCTGAAGCAGGTTGTGGATGTGCTGGAAACGTTGTATCCGCTTCGCTATGCGGAGCAGTGGGATGAGCCTGGTCTTATCGTGGGTGATTTGCGTCAGCCTGTGCGCGGTATCGCTTTTGCGGCTGATCCCTCTATGGCGGTGGTTGATCAGGCGATTGCCGGTGGTGTTGATTTGCTGGTTTGCCATCATCCGTTGTTCTTCCGTTCCGTTCATGCGGTGTCGGGATTGGGTTTCCGTGGTGAGATTGTGCGTAAGCTCAATCTTGCCGGATGTGCGTTGTGGGTGGGGCATACGAATGCCGATGCGGCGTATCGTGGCGTCGGCATGGCTGCGGCTGACATGTTCGGTTTGGTGGATCAGCGTCCGCTGGTGCCCATCGATGATCCGGATGCCGAGCATCCGGTCGGTTTGGGGCGTGTGGGGCGTCTTGCCGAACCTGTGGCGTTGCGTGATTTCGCCAGTCGAGTAGCTGGCGCGCTGCCGTACACCGAGCTTGGCGTGCAGGTTTGCGGCGATCTGGACGTTCCGGTCAGCACGGTGGCGGTGCTTCCGGGTTCCGGTGATTCCTTGTTCGATGAGGTGCGTGCGGCCGGTGCCGACGTGTATGTGACCAGTGATCTGCGGCATCATCCGGTGACGGACGCCATAGAGCAGGCCCGCTATGAGGCTTCCATGCGTGCTTCCGGCGTTGCCATGGGCCATGGTGACGGGCGTGTGCGTCCGGCGTTCGTCAACACTCCGCACAGCGCTATCGAATCCATGTGGTTCCAGTATGCGATGGAAGACGTTCCCCATGCGGTTGCGGAAGCGACCGGCGACATTCCTGCCGTGCGTTGGATTTCCATGAATACCGATCCATGGAATATGGTATTTCCTTCGAGCGGGCAGGAACGGTGACGCGTCATGTGTGACGAGGCGGTAGACGGAACCCAGGTGGACGTATTGCTGGATGAATCCAGCGATGGCGTGGACATGTCCGGTATGGTCACGGTGCTTGACAGCAGGCATGTGTATCAGGGTGCGATTTTCGGCGTCGACGACCTGCGGATCGCATTGCCGATGCGTGACGGAGGGCAAACGGTGATTCGCCGTCAGGTGATGCGTCACGCGCCTTGCGTGGTCATGCTGGTGCATGATTGCGCGAATGACCTGTATCTGATCGAACGGGAATACCGTATCGGCTGCGACGCCTTCGCCTACGGTCTGCCGGCTGGACTCATCGACGGGGGAGAGGACGTGGAGGAGGCCGCGCTGCGGGAGCTTCGTGAGGAAACCGGTGTGGAGCCCGCCGGGCGTGACGGTGTCGAATTCGACCATGTGGGGCAGTTTTACTCGTCCGAAGGCATGACCGACGAGCTTGCCAACATCATGGTGCTTCACCTGCATGCATGGCATCCCGTCGAACGTCATTTCGACGGCGATGAGCACGTCGAATCGGCGTGGGTCTCCTGGCAGCGGCTGCGCGGCACCCGTATTACGGCCTCCAATTCCATGATCGCTATTCTTCACGAGCAAATTCGACGAAACCGGCAAAATACAGGCAAGAGTTCTTTCGAATCGTAAAAATAATCGCCGAACAACACGAAATTGCGATTTGGGGGCTGAAACGTGAGATACTTGAATCATGCAAATCAGACCCGGATCGATGTATCCACTCGGCGCAAGCTATGACGGCGCCGGCGTGAATTTTGCCCTCTTTTCCCAAGTGGCACAAAAAGTCGAGCTTTGCCTTTTCGATGAGGAAGACAACGAAACTCGAATCGAAATGACCGAGCAGAACTCTTATGTCTGGCACAACTATCTGCCCGGAATCCAACCGGGGCAACGTTACGGCTATCGCGTGTACGGGCCATACGACCCGACGCAAGGCCTGCGCTGCAACCCGAACAAACTGCTGCTTGACCCCTACGCTAAAGCCATCGAAGGCAACATCGACGGCGATGAGAGCCTCTACTCGTACTGGTTCAGAAGCCCCGATGACGTTACCAGCATGAACACGCTCGACTCGGCCGCCCATACCATGAAAGCGGCCGTGGTGAACCCCTATTTCGACTGGGGCAACGACCAGCATCCGAACATCTCATATCACGATTCCGTGATTTACGAAGCCCACGTACGCGGCATGACCAACCTCAACATGGACGTGCCGCCGGACATTCGCGGAACCTATGCGGGTCTGGCGTACCCCTCGGTAATCGAATACCTGAAGAAGCTGGGCGTCACGGCCATCGAGCTCATGCCCATCCACCAGTTCGTCAATGACAGCTTCCTTCAGGAAAAAGGCCTGAGCAACTACTGGGGATACAACACCATCGGCTTCTTCGCCCCGCACAACGCGTATTCCAGCTCCGGACAGCGCGGCGAACAGGTCAACGAATTCAAATCCATGGTCAAGGCATACCATCATGCCGGCATGGAAGTCATCCTCGACGTGGTGTACAACCACACCGCCGAAGGCAACAACCGTGGACCGACCCTCAGCTTCAAGGGCATCGACAACGGCGCCTACTACCGTCTGGTCGACAACGACCGCAGACACTATTTCGACACCACAGGCACCGGCAACTCGCTGCTGATGCGCTCGCCGCACGCCCTGCAGCTCATCACCGACAGCCTGCGCTACTGGGTCACTGAAATGCACGTCGACGGATTCCGATTCGATCTTGCCGCCACATTGGCCCGTCAGTTCCAGGAAGTCGACAAACTGTCGGCCTTCTTCGACATCGTCGAACAGGATCCGGTGATCTCCCGCGTCAAGCTGATCGCGGAACCATGGGATCTCGGCTCTGGCGGCTATCAGGTGGGCGGCTTCCCGTCCAGCTGGTCCGAATGGAACGGCCGCTACCGCGATTGCGTGCGCGACTTCTGGCGCTCGCAGCCGTCCACGTTGCCGGAATTCGCCAGCCGATTCATGGGCAGTTCCGACCTGTATCAGGTCAATGGCCGCCGACCGGTCGCATCCGTGAACTTCATCACCGCGCACGACGGCTTCACCATGAACGATCTGGTGAGCTACAACGAGAAGCATAATGAGGCCAACGGCGAAGGCAATCGCGACGGCGAAAGCAACAACCGTTCCTGGAACTGCGGCGTCGAAGGTCCTACGACCATCAAGGATGTTAACGAGCTTCGTCAACAGCAGATGCGCAACATGTTCGCCACACTGCTGCTCAGCCAGGGCATTCCGATGATCTGCGGAGGCGACGAGGTGGCGCGTACCCAGCAGGGCAACAACAACGCCTACTGCCAGGACAATGCGATTTCGTGGACGAACTGGGATCTGGACGAGGATCAGAAGGATCTGCTCGAATTCGTGTCGAAGCTGATTCACCTGAGACTGGACCATCCGGTGCTGCATCGCCGTCGCTTCTTCTCCGGACGTGAGCCCGGAGACGACAGCAACATGATTCCGCAGGTCGAATGGATGGACCATACCGGTTCCATTATGGATATGGACGACTGGTCAAACACACACGCCTTCACTGTGATGATCTATCTGAACGGTTCCGATATTCCGGAAACCGACTGGTACGGCAATCAGATGGTCGACAATGATTTCATTCTGATTTTCAACGCGCATTACGAGCCGATCATGTTCACCCTGCCCGATGAGCAATATGGCAAGAAATGGCGCTTAATTGTCGACACGCATAATCCAAAAGGGCCAGAACTCAATTATGAGGCCGGTTTTGCGATTACTGCGCAATCAAGAAGCTTCCTGCTGTTGATGAGCGACAAGAAGCCGTCCAACAAGCACTACAACTTCTGACGGCGCACTCGCGTTATGCCGTCAGAATCTAGTGGGGTGGAGTCGTCGCCAATGCGATGGCTCCACCCCACTGGTATGTATATGTTGAAATCCGGCGGTTGCCGGTCAGCCTTGCATCAGACTTGTGCGGCGAGCCTCGAAACTGTGTCGGGAACAGTTTCGCTGACTTCCGCAAGATCCTCGACGGAGCGTGGTCTCTCAGATTGCGCCAGTATCAGCTGCGTCTGCACGCGATCCGCTTCGATGGCGGCGATCTGACGCGAGAAAATGATGAACCAGCCAAGGAACATCATGCCGGCCAACGCCTCCACATTCGTCAGCGTGTTATGCCCGCTCAGCCATTGGAATCCGGCATAAGCCCCAATCGCAATCGCAAGATCGGAAACCACGTATACGACCTTTGAGAGTTGCGGGGCAAGCCAAGGCAGGGCAATCATCAGCACGCTCATCAAACATGGCAGGCCGCGGGCGAACACGTTGTGCAAAATCGGATGCGGCGTGTAACGGAACATGCCGATACCTACGAAAGCGATGCCGGCCAACGTCAACATGATTGACAGCAGCAGAATCCTCGTACGAAAATGCTTCGGCGTCTCATTGATGGCATTGGAATCCAGATACTGCAATTGCAGACGATACGTGGTGATGAGCTCGGAAACGGCGAAATAGCTGATGATCACAATGCAGATGCCCGCGAGCGTCAGCGTCGAATTGAACATACGCGCGGCGAACGTCGTACGGTCGCCCAATTGAGAGAAATTATTGTTGTACCAGTACGGATCGTCGGACGTCAATCCTGCGATGCTTACGCCGGACACCACGAAAAACGGCAGTAGGGAAGCGATCGTTTTGGCATTCATAAGTTCCGCCTGCACGAAAGTGATATAGCCTACAACGCCTGCGATGGCCGCGCATAGGATTGGCAGATAGCCTTTCAGCGTGCGGATGCCCATCATGTTGTTGATGATGGACAACATCATGAACGATGTGACGAAAATGGTCGACGCGTACACCACGGAAAGCGCAAGGATCTCGAAAACACGGCGAACCGGAATGACCCAGCCATGCTTGAGTGTCAGCGAACGTGATTTTCGTGCGTAACCCAAACTGAATGAAACGACTCCGCATCCTGCCACGATTCCCGAGCAGACGGTGAACAGACGCTGCGTGACACGCCAGATGGCCGGGGCGAACTGCATGTATGCGTTCATGGCGAACCAGGCGATAATGGCGCATGTCACAAAGGAGATGATGCCTGACGATTCGGCCTGCTGGTGACGTCCCATGCCGTTCTCCTTTCCGAAACGCTATTGTAAGCCTGTCGTTGTCCAACCATACGCTATAATAAAAACTCGTGTTCACTTGATGCGATTCCGTGAGGCGGATTCGCGGGGTGTGAACGTGAACGGGCTGTAGCGCAGTTTGGTAGCGCGTCTGCTTTGGGAGCAGAATGTCGCAGGTTCAAATCCTGTCAGCCCGACCGGAGCCCTTGGAAACATTAGGTTTTCAAGGGCTTATTTTTTCCGTCGAAAACAATCCGCATACAAATGCTACAAATGCCGCGGAGCCTCCCCGCCTAGACGCCCTTCAGCCGCTCGGCGCGCAGCTCTCCGATCGCGTCCGCCACGTGTTCATCCACAGGTTCCCGCCCCTCGCAGCGCGAAACAGCCAGTCGCCATCGTCCATGCCATCCATCCGCTTTTCGAGGTGGTGATGTTTTCCTGGACTTTCCGACCGGGAGGAGAACCCTCTTATGGCGGAGTACAGCAAGGAGCAGCGTGACAGGGCAGTGGACCTGTACATAATACGAGCGCTGCGCCGCCGCGGAGAGTTCCTCGGCCGGATCAAGCAGGAGTTCCTCCGCAAGCGCGGCTTCGCGGGCGTCTCGATGGGCGGGTTCATCGGCATGCTCGACGGCTACATGGTCTGGTGCCGGGACGGGAGGATTAAGACGGAGTTCGGCATGAGCATCATGGCTCGTCGAGGCGCGCTCGGTCTTGCGGCATGATCGGTGGTGATGGAATCAATAACGAGTCCAACAAAACGTCACCAGCCCCATTCCAACTGGATCCGCGTGTTCGTCAACCGCGTCCACGATCGCACTGGCGTATGGCCGCTGGTCTACGTGTCCGCCGCGTTCATTCCCCAGATCCCAGCTGACGTGCGTGCCAACTGCGGTCTGTGGGTGGCGCAGTACGCCAACAACAATCCCACCGGCTGACAACCCCGACCATGGAACTACGGCAAGTACGGCGAAGCCATGCGCCAGTACACCAGCAACGGACGCATCAACGGCTACAACGGGCCTTTGGATCTGAACTACTTCCGTGGCACCCGCGAACAGTGGGACAAATACGCCAACCCAAGCAAAACCCAAACCCTCACCGACTCCGGCTCCGCAACCCGCGTCGAGCGTGGACTACGAGGTGTTGGCGACCGCGACTATCCGTGGCGACTACGGCAACGGCGAAGCCCGCAGGGCTGCGTTGGGTGCGAACTACGGGCCGGTCATGCGCATCGTCAACCAGAGGCTCAACGGGTCCGCAGCATACACGCCCGCCGCTTCCACCCGAAGCGTGAACGTGACCGTGCGCAATGGTGACACCATGTCTGGCATCGCCAAGCGAACCGGCCTGTGGCCGTTGTCCGCGTGGAGCGTGCCGTCCGGCAACATCAACCTGATCTATCCCGGCAACATCGTCACCTACCGAGGCACGGCAACCTCTACTTCCAGCGGATCCATTGCCACGGGTGGCCGCGTGCATATCGTCAAGAGCGGCGAAACATTGAGCGGCATCTTCGGGGCCAACGGCTGGCGGCGCGTCGCCCAGTTGAACAACCTTGCCAACCCCAACCTCATTTACCCCGGCCAGCAACTCCGCTACTGACCAAAACCACCGTGGCCTTCGGCATGGGTGCCGAAGGCCACATTCATCATCTAAGGAGAAGCCTATGGATATTTCCGCTGCAACCACGCTTGCATCTGGACTCGTGGGCCTGATTGTGCCCGCCGTCGTGCAGGCCTTCAAGAAGTACATTCCCGGCGAATACGTCGGACTCGTGTCTTTGGCAGCTTCCATCCTGTTCGGCACCATCGCCATCGCCGCCACCGGCGGATTTGACGGCACCTACACATGGGGCATCGTGCTCGCGGGAGTAGTGGGTGTTGCTCAGACTGTGTACACGCTCGTCAATCAGGCTTTTGATGGCAAGCTTGCCAAGAACAAGATGGAATGATAAATTGCCCTGACTTCACCTACTTGGTGAGGTCAGGGCAATTTATCAATTTGGAAGCTATAGAAACCCCTAGGGCTAGTCGTTTTCTAGCATGCTCTAGTTTTATAGAACAAATGTTCGATGATGTTGGTAGAATGAAGCACAACCCAAGAGAGAGAAGGTGCTGCATGAATCCTACCGTCATCGCTGCAATTATCGCCGCAGCCGCTTCGTTGGGAGGTCCAGTACTGTCATGCTTTCTATCGAGAAAAGCAGAGGTCAGGGCGCAAAAAGCTGAAGAGCGAGCGGAAGCTGCTGAAAAAAGAGCAGCGGCGGCAGAACAACGAGCGGCCGACACTGCGAAAAATCAGCACATGGAGGATTTCTTAAGCTTTTACACGCCCTATGTCAAAGCTTGCGAGGAGTTGTTGTCCATCAACAAAAGATTGGGCAATTATATTCTTGAACAGCTGAAGGATGTGTACCACTGGGAAACGCTTTCCCCCGAAGAGCAAAAACGTCTCAATCCCAAGATTCATGATCGAGGAACGACGATAAATACTTTATGGAGGCATCGGGATCAACTGTTAAGCAAAGCAGACAAACTTCGCGATAAAGGCCTAATCAAGTTCGGAAAGGCCTCTAAAGAGATTAGAGAATTGCGTTCTGCGTCGGACTTTGTTGGGTGCATGTTGCCATATCTATACGATCCGGATACAAGCGAAGAAAAGGAAGACGATGAGGCGCGTTTGGAGCTCAAACGATATTGGAACCTTGAGTCTGGACAGCTGGGCGCTCGCGCAGACGATCTCTTTGAATTTGCAAGAGCTGCCTTGCGTGACACAGAAACGAGACTGCTGTTTGATTAGCGACAGATTGTTTCTGAAGAGCTCAGGCGTGCAAGAATCTGCGATGGAAAGAATCAGCAGTTGCGCTCTCAACTAGCTCGCAATCACGTTTGTTATCGGCGCCCACTAGGTAACCAAACGCGCACCTTAAGGATTGACGCCTGAGAACCTTGCTGCCATTTTAGTAGTATTGTACTATAGTAGTATAAATGTATAAGTGCGAGGAAGGCTGAAGATGGGCGTAGTCTCGAATGTCGCCAGAGCGGGCGCTGACGATGACCCCTGGGAAGTCACGTCTGTGAAAATGAGACGAAGCACTAAGCGTGCAGTGAAGCTCTATGCCGTCGAACACGACAAGACAATGCAAAGCGTGCTCGAAGAGGCGCTTCAACGTCTTCTTGCGGAAAAGTCCATGAAATAGATGTGGAAACGATATGATGTCTCAGCGTGTAAGTTCAGATAAAGGAGAAGCTAAAGTGACTCACGGAAACGCCCCTACGTTCATCGAGCTATTCGCGGGTTGCGGTGGACTCAGTTTGGGTCTTCGGTCAGCTGGCTTCCAAGAAGTTCTGGCGAATGAGCTTTCTTCCATGCCCGCTGAAACTTTTGCTCTGAACTTAATGAATGTCGATATGCGTTCACCTGAGTTTCAGGCAACCAAACCTGAAAATCGTAAAGTCTTATGGATCGACCCATCTTCCGATGATGTATCAAAACGTTTGGTGGACAACCCATTCGAACGCCCGGAAACCGACATGCCAGAATTGTCCGGCATTGACGATTTTGAGGGGAAGCTTGTCGTAGGAGACATCCGTAGACTGAATACTTTCATTGAGAAACGTGGAAGCGCTTTGATACATGGCGAGGTGGATCTGGTTTCCGGAGGTCCGCCGTGCCAGAGTTTTTCTTTGGCCGGTCGGCGTGAGCTGGGCAATCAACGCAACCAGCTACCTTGGGAATTTGCTAAGTTCGTCGATTCGCAGCGCCCTCGTATGGTACTACTGGAGAACGTTGAAGGCATTCTACGTCCGTTTAAGCAGGATGGCGAAACTTATTATGCGTGGTTCGAGGTGTGCAAGGCGTTTGCAAATATCGGCTACGTAACATGTCCGATGCTTGTGAATGCTCGTCTGGCTGGCGTTGCGCAGAATCGCCCTCGGTTCATTATGTTGGCAATACGCGAAGATTTGGCGGACAACCTTCCTGACTCTGTAGCAGCATGGTTTGCACAAGGCCATCGTTTAATAGACGTAATTAAAGCCGGCAATCCTGTTTTCGACAAAGAAAAGTGGCGCTATTGGAATCTAACCGATTCCGATGCGGACAAGGCGGAAGGCACGGTTTTCGATCCTTTGGTCGCGTTCCGGGATTCAGGAAGACAGCGCACGGTTTACGATGCCATTCGGGATCTTCAAGATGAGAACCCGCCTACTTGCAGCAAGTACGTTAGGGAAATCAACTCGACGCTCGGTGCCTATCTGGATGGTGGAAGCAAAAAGATGCAGAACCTCAAGCATCCAAATAGCACGCCGAAGGTTCAAGCTCGTTTTCGCATTTATCAGGTCATCGCCAACTCACCCAAATCGGTTGGGGATGAAATCAAAAAGATTATGCGCAAGCAGAAGACTGATATTTCTGAAGAGACTTATGAGACACTGTTACGCTCTGACCTTCTTGGATATGGGAATGGCATCCCTGAGACTCCGGAACAAATGGTCCACTATTTGGAGGGCATGGCAACACGCAAGTTCTCTCAAAAGGCTCTAATCAGCACACTTCCGGCACCTGCTGCTTTGTCTATTCCCGATGATGTAGCGCATTATTGTGAGCCACGCACTCTTTCGGTAAGGGAGATGGCGCGCATTCAATCGTTCCCGGACTCTTTTGAGTTTCGAGGTATAGCCACTACTGGCGGTGAGCGTAGACGCTATCAGGTTCCCCAATACACGCAAATCGGCAACGCGGTACCGCCGCTGCTTGGGCGTGCATTGGGGAAGGTTGTGTCTTCTATACTGGCTTTGCTCTAGAAGACGAATTCCTCAGGATCAGAGAAAAGAAGCGGGAAATTCTTCTTGTCCATCTTGAACAGGATGCCGTGATCTCGCCACTTGCCGTCCGCGTCGAAATGAGCGGCGAGATCCAGCGTCACTTTATCCGCCTCGATTAGCGGAGCCAGCAGCGATACGTTCGGGTTCTTCGTGTGCATTACGCGCACGTACCGGAAATATTCAACACCGTCGATTATTTCCGATGTTGCGCCAACCCAAAAAGTCTCAGGGTGCTTGGTTCGCAATCGATCCCTCAATAGTTTCATGGTCCAAGACGCGACATAGCTGCGCTTGTCACCATCCTGATATTTCATGTCAAGCCGGTCAGCGTTTTCATTAACTTCGAGCACCAAGCCATACGCATTCGGGCGGGAGACTCGGAAAGTCTCATAAAGTTGGAGCCTTGCTTCAGAGGCACCACGAGGAACCTGCATCTTACCATATTTTTCAACAATCTCCCGGTACGGCATACCGACATCCGGCACCTGAGAGAACAGGGTCGAACGAGTCGGCGTGCGCAACTTGCCATTCCGACTCAAGCGAGTAGCTTTGAGCTCGATGCCCATATAGTCAGGATTCTTGGAGTTGTTACGCTGAATGCCTAGAGCATGCTCCAAAGTATCTCCTACACCGGGATCGCCTGGAGTGATGGAACGCTGCGGACCGGCCGCGTTGATTTCACGAATCAATTTAAGCAAATGTTGCTCGATAACACTGCTCTTATCTCCGGATTGCAGAATGCTATACGCGTAGTCCTGATGCAGAAGCGAGTCAGCAACAGCGGGATCTGAAAGATTGAAAACATAAATAGCTTCATCGATAACCGTCAGAGCAAGTAAATTGCAAGGGTGACAGTGCTTCTTGAGGTCGTAGAACCAAATGCGCGGATCACCCTTCTTAGTGATGGGACGATACAGGGAAGCCTGTGTCTCAATCAGTCCATTCGATTGGACGAAGAACGCTGGGACGACGTGTTTGTTGTCGGGGCCCTGAGGCTGCATCTGAAAGTCGTGGACATGGGAATCGTATAGAAGATCTCGAACCGGCGCAATGGCGTCCATGATTGATTTTTTGTATCCAGTGGGCGTAGGAACCAGAAACGCTACAGGAGTGTTGAGTCTGGCAAAGACCGGCGCAAACCTTTCAATTGGAGTATCGGACATGCTAAGCATAGAGACCTCATTTTTCATCATTGACGCGGTACAGCCATAATCATACGAGCAAAGAACTCGTAACCTTGGAAAGGCACAGCGTTGATTCACAGCCTTACTAAGAAGAACAGCCCATTTCGCGAGGAGGGGAAGATGTGCAGTTCATCCATTCCTGATTACTTTGATCCCATCGATCCGAACTTGGATCCAGAGAAAGCATTCTGCCTCGAAGGAGTCATGGACGCCCGCATGCTGTGGCCGGAAGATGCCGAAGAGCTTATCGAGCTAACCAACGATACGCCAACCTTGGAAGAGCTGGGCGACCCGTATTATTTCGATAAGTTGCGAGAAAAGGTGAACCGGCTGGGTTTGGAGCCGAACGACGGGCATGATTTGGAAGGTGCGTTGGGAGAGTTCTAACAGACCGATTGAGCTGGTTGGCGTTTGAACTGTGATCCGTTTGAGTGCCTGCGGATCCGTCATATGGCACACAACATTTCTATTGCCTTTGTTCCTACTGATAAGGCAATGTTCTCAACACTCTTGCGATTGACTGTCTAAGCCTGAAACATTGGAATACAAGGTATATGAAAGAATCAAGTTTCCGCAAGCAACTGCTTTCATCAGCTCTGCAAGGGCACATACATTGACTGCGATCTCTCGCTGGTCAGGGTCATAGTCAGGTTTGGGCAACAGGGCTACGGCGTCTCCTTTGACAACGTTGTTCGCAAGAGCGCGGTCTACTTCATGATCAATGTGTTCCATTATCCAATGATGGCAGATAGAAGACAGCTGGATTACGCTACTGTCTCTTTTCCTCACAGATTTTCTCTTGGTCTTTCCCTCGGTAAAAAAGTCGAAGGAATGGCTCCGTTTGAGGATCAATCCAAGCGAATCTGAGCAGCGTTTCGACACGCCGAAGAACTTAGCCCGTGCCACAGCCTGACTTGAATACAATCCGTTAACAATGACCGTCACGGTGAGCCAATCCCAGTCGGCTCAACAAAGACAACCAAAAACCAGAAACCGCCATTTTCCAACGATATTGGCCCCAGCAAAAGCCATTTAATCCAGCAAAGAAACACCCCGCGAAAACAGAATGTCGCAGGTTCAAATCCTGTCAGCCCGACCGGAGCCCTTGGAAACATTAGGTTTTCAAGGGTTTTGTTTTATCCGCGTGAAGCCAATCGACACGATACGACACGACACGATGGATGCGCAGCATTCTCGCCTAGGGGTTATTGGCCAAATCCCTCCCCGCTGTTTTTCCAGATCAGCTGTAGACAAGCTGGAATGCAGATATCATAATCTCACCTGTTTGTGCTGCGTGAATCTTCTTCTTGGCAATAAGTTCTGGCAAATCGATGGCTCTATCCAAGATCGCCGCGAGATCACTTCCATCCATCAACAGGACATTTGGACGGTGCCTGTGATTATTGTTGATTGCCCGTTTCGTGAAACCGCTCATGGAAATAAAAACACCCAAGGTATTGTCTAGTTTGTTATCAACTTTATCCGAAAAGATGACTACTTCAGGAGTGTCGATCGGTTTGGATTGCCATTTGGCTTCGAGAAGATAGTCCATGTTGTCCAATGTGAATGCGCCGTCGATCTGTTCGTCATTGATCTTATAGGAGCCACGAGTGGTGATATCGAATGTTTGGAATAGCTTGGTTAGAAATTTCTCAAAAGCGTAACCCCGCGACTGGGCGTCTGTCATCTGAGTAATCTTGCCAAATTCACTCTTGAGATTGACAACTGCTGCAGCCATGGCAGCTTCCGTCTGCTGGCGTTTCTCGGCAGCGACTTTTCTCGTCTCAGCGGCTCGATTCGCTTCGTCATTTTCGATAATAGGTTTCATACGAGCAGCAAAGTCCCTTACTCGTTCAACTGCTTCGTCATGAAGCTCTTTTCCATTACCTTGAACTTTCAGAAGCCACGTAGGGTCCCCAAGTTTGGCAACAGCAACTGCAACTTCCAGCAGCTCTTCCGAATACAATTGCGGGTTCATTGACATGCCATCAATAAGCTGTGAAATAAGAGTTCGTTTATACTCATGATCCCAATCCAGTTGCCCTATAAGCGTCTGGTTAACACCGCAGTTAAGAAGGAATCGTCGTAAATCGTTCTTATACCAGAACGCTGATCTGAGTGTTTCTTTAAGCGCCGCAATCGTTCCCGGGGCCAGTACTCGCAATGTCATATATCGAGTATAAAGCTTGCACAAAACCCAAAAGGAAGCCTGTGCCTAAGACAGATGGCTATTTGGAGCTACTCCATCGAACTCTCAAGAGGCTGGAGACTGCGGTGTTTGACGAGGGTACGCCGCCGCGTGATTTGGCGTCGTTGACTCGGCGGCTGCTTGCGGTGAGTCGGGAGATTGAGCGTCTTGAATCCGAGAACGGCGGGGTCAACGCATCGACCGCGACAGAAGTAGAGGCTGAACCGTTTGTTCCGAGCGAGGTCTAGCGCCGGAACCGACCGGCGCAGGCTGTCTGAAGTGGCCTGATTTTTGTTCCGCCCTTATAGTGAGGCGGCTTGCGCCGCTTGATTCGTACAATACTCGGTTTCCACCGCTTCCGGTGTCCTGTAGCCCATGGACTGGTGCAGCCGTTTCGAGTTCCACCACGAGACCCACCGGAACGTCGCCAGCTTCAGGTCCTTCAGATCATGGAAGGGCTTGCGCCGCCAGACGAGCTCGGTCTTGTACGCGCCGTCGGCGGATTCGGCCATGGCGTTGTTGTAGGAGTCGCCGACCGTGCCGGTCGACGGCAGCATGCCGTATTCCATCACCCTGGTGGTGTACACCGTGCTGGTGTACTGCACGCCATGATCGCCGTGGTGGACGAGACCGTCGGCCCCGCCATGCGACGCGGCTCAGGCGATCGTCTGCTCCAACGCCTGCAGGGGCAGCTCCTCCGTGTTCATGGTGGTGGCGCACGCCCAGCCCACGATCCACCTGGCGAACACGTCGGTGACGAATGCGGTATACGTGTGTTTCTGCAAGTTGGCGTCCACAGTATGGGCACTATTTTTCAGCAGCACAGGCGGCTGGTTTCCAGCAGGAACCGCACCGTCGGAACCCGCCGCCCCTTTTTCCTTGGTTATCTGGTCATGAGGGCGCGCTCGCTGCGGTATGAGCCTCCCTCGAATCTGACGAGCCTGCCGTGGCGCACGGTGCGGTCGATCAACGCGGCGGCCATGTTCTTGTCGCCGAGCACGCGTCCCCAGCCGGAGAACTCGATGTTCGTGGTGTAGATGACGCTCCGGGTCTCGTAGGAATCCGATATGACCTGGAACAGGAGTCTGGAACCCTCCTCGTCGATCGGCATGTAGCCGAACTCGTCGATGACCGGGAGCCTCGCCTTGGCGATCTGCCGGAGCTCCGCATCGAGCCGGTCCTCGCGCTTCGCGCGGCGCAGCCGCATGAGCAGCCCGGTCGCGGCGAAGAACCCGGCCGGTATCGCGCGCATGCACGCGAGCCTGCCCAACGCGACCGCGAGATGGGTCTTGCCGGTGCCGACGGGCCCGTAGAGCACGAGGTCCTCGCAACGGTCGACGAAGCCGAGCGTCTCGAGCTGCGCGCGCCCCCAGTCGGCGGGCATGCGCAGGTTCGACCAGTCGTATCCCTCGATGTCCTTCGCGTTCGGGAATCCCGCGGCCTTGAGGAGCCTGGCGCGTTTCGACCGTTCCCCGGACTCGATCTCCGCGTCGAGCCAGCCTTCCATCAGGTCCAGCTGGGCGGGCGTCGCCCGTTCGATGGCCTCGGCGAGCACGTCCCGTGTCAACGGCAGCCGTCTGGCCGTCTCCATGATCCTCTCGCATCTGGCGATGGTGTCGGCCCTGCGTCTGCGTGCCGTGTTCCGGCCGTTCGCGCCGTTCATCATCCCGTCTCCTTTCCGCCGTCCCCGGTGATGAACCGGTCGTATCCGGCCAGGTCGGGCCCGTCGTCGGTGATGGCGCCGTCGTCGGCGTCGCGTGCGCGCAGGGCGAGGGTGACGAGCGTGGATTCGTCCAACGCCGAGCCGGGCCTGTCGGCTATCGCCCGGCTCGCAGCCGCGACCGCGTTGCCGAAACCGGCGGCGGCGCATGCCACGCCTATCGATCTGAGGCCCTGCGCGAGGCGTTTGGAATCGGCCTCGTCGAGCCACGCGCGCACGTCCTTGGGGAAATCCGGGCGTATCGACGATTCCCTCCAGGATCCGGGTTTGGCCGCGAGCACGGGCATGGCCAGTTCCGGGTCCTGCAGCGTGGACGGGCTCCGCCCGTATATACGGGGGTATCCCGCGACGATCTCTCCGGCGTCGGGGTCGGTGATCTGCACGCTGTCCCAGCGGACCGCGGCCAGGAGCCTCCTTCCGTGCAGCGCGGCGCCGGCGAGGTACCGGTTCGAGTCGATGTCTATCTGCCCGTACTTGTCGGCCCTGCGGCTCTCCCATCTGATCGGGTCGAACGTGGTGGAGGGCAGCGGCATTAGCGCCGCGCGGTCCTTCTCGAACGCGTCCCCGATGGCGTTGCCCCTGCGGTAGTGCCTCGACGAGGCGGCCAGCGCGTCGCATCTGTCGAGCATGATCCGTCCGAGCTGCGTGTGGGTCTCGGCCTCCAGCGGCGGGACCATGAGGTTGCGGCGGAGGAACCCGACCGCGTTCTCCACCGCGCCTTTCTCCCAACCGGAATAGGGGTTGCAGAACCTCGCGTCGATGCGGTGGTGCGCGAGGAACGCGTCGAACACCGCGGCGGGCGTCACCTCGCCCCTCGCGTTCCTGCGTCCCGCGCCGGTGGCGTTGTCCATGACGATCACGGGAGGGACTCCGCCGATGTGCTCGAACACCTCGACCGGCCCGTGGCACAGGCATTCCGCGTTCTCCCCGGGCAGGCTCGTCACGTATCGCATGTTCGAATGGGGGAACGTGACGACCAGGCAGTGGTCGTCCACGAGCTCGCCGGCGATGCGGGCCTTCGCCACGCCGAAATCGATCTGCGCGACGTCAGGCGCCCAGACGAGCTCGCCGTATCCGTCGGAACCGCTCCGGTTCGTCTCGCGCCAGCGTCTCACGTACCTCAGCGTCGTCGTGTACTCGCCGTCGTACTCGGTCTCCGCGCGGAGCCTGTCGTGCACGCGTTTGGCGGTGTGGCGCTGCTTGCGGGGCAGCATGCGGTCGGCCTCGAGCCATCCGTCGACCAACGCCGCGTACGGGTCGATCTTGGAGCCGCGGCGCCTGTCCGTGGGCGGTTTCGGCGTCATGTCGTCCATGTCGGCGTATTTCGCGACAGTGGCGCGGTCCACGTCCGGCCTCCTCGCGATCTCCGACCTGGACATTCCCTGACGGTCCAGTCTCCTGATATCTTGCTGTTTGGGCATCGGTATCGCCATCGTCCTTTCCTTCCCGAGCGCCGCCGGCTGCAACCGGCGGATTCGTTTTTGGGTCACATCTCGGGAATATACAGGCACGGCGGGCTGGTGCCTGTTTTCGTCTGGGCGGTCATACGGTGCAGTTTCCGCTGGAAACCAGCAGCCTATGCTGTGGAAAAATAGTGCAGAAATTGCTTAAGAAAAATTGAAGCAAAACAGGTATACGCGAAGCGCCCGTCGGCCATGTGCACGTAGGTGATGTCGGCCACGTGCAGCCGGTTCGGCGCGCATGCCTCGAATTTCCTGTCCACGAGGTCGGTCCTGCCGCCAGTCCTCTTCGCCGGTCTTGTCGTCACGGGGGTCCCGCCCCGGCGCACGCCCCTGATGCCCAGTTCGCGCATGACGTTCATCACCTGATCGCGGCCGACCTCGGCCGGATCTCAGCCCTGCGCCAACAACTGGGCGTGGACCTTCCTGTACCCGTACACGGCCATGAGGAAATCCGAATGGATCTCGAGGATGCCGCGCGCCAAAGCCTCGTGGCGGGCGGCCATCCGGCTTGGCGGCCGGTTCCTGAACATGCGGTAGCCACGCGGCGTGAGGAACCCGCAATCCAGCGATTTGTCCAGGACCCTGCAGATCGGCCCGACCCCGAAACGACCTTTATGTTCATCGATGTACGCGGCCTTCAACGCCGTGTCGGGTCGAGCCGTGCCGCGAAAAAAGCCGAAGCCGTCGTCAATATCTCGTTCGCCCGGCGCAATTCCGTGTTCTCCGCCCGCAGCCGCTTCAACTCCGCCATCGTCTCCTGCGCGGACTGCTTCGTCTCCGCGGCGGCCGTCGCGTCCGACTGGTTGCGCCAGCGCCGCAGTGATTCCGGCGCTATCCCCAGATCCTTGGCGACCTGTTCGATCGCCTTCGTCTCCGACGAATACGACGACCTGGACTCCGCCAGCAACCTGACGGCCTTCGCCCGGAACTCCGGAGTGTATCGAGTGCCCTTTGCCATGGTTCCATCATCTCCCATCGAGTTAGAGGAAATGCGGAACAAGAATCAGTTCATATCAAAATGCGGTCTCGTTATCGCTTTGACGTACAGTGACATGTACTTCTCTGTATGGAAGCTAATCAAAGTGCTTGCTGAATCCAGTTAGCGGCTGAATCGTAATCGATGACGGAGAGCACAGTGCACAGCACTGCCATAGCTAGAAGCATGTATCCGCACTTGACCCAATGTATGCGCTTATCTTCGTCGGCGCGCGCCCTTTTCTCGTTTTCCACTTTATTGTCGATTTGATAGAGAAGCACAGACTGCATGCTCTTTATACAGGCTTCATCACGCAACTTTTTGAGAGGAAGTTCGTCTTCGCTTCGAGATGGATTGAATATATCAATCAAACCGATTGCCACAGCACCGAACAAGAAAAACAGCGCAACGTACTTTAAGCACTCTACGTGTACTGCCGCCAGAGCGGTGAATGGAGAGGTAAGGGAGGCAAATCCTATCAGTTGCATGCTGAGCTGCACAGATGTATCGACTTGATGACGACGATAATCCTGTTGGCGATTGGCCTCAGCTAGCACATACTCCAGAGATGTAATGACTTCCGCCTCGTCTCTTGGCTGATCGGTATCTTCAGGATTCGGTTCCTCCGCCGAGTCGGATGATGCCATATTCTTGGACATGCCGAAATGCCTTACACGGTGTGAAAATGACTCGGATCCATGGAATGCTGCACGATATGCACCTGATTCTCTGGATCAACATGGCTGGGTGGCACAGTGGGCTTCCATGTTTGTTCTTGCTGCTGGTCTGGCATGTTCATCCTTCTACTCTATGGGACTGTTTAATCGGTTTCCGACGTCAATCTACAACCCTGCGTTGATAGTGCGTGACTTCGCCTCTAGCTCTGCGAGTATAGTGCATCAGCAGGGGCATAAGTATACACGCTTCAAGTAAGGCACAGAGATGGAAGATAAGAATCGCCGCAAGTCAATCGCTTTAACCGTATGCCTTATTGTCGTTGGAATTCTTGTGGCTGCCGCACTCATGTGCATTGGCGTCTTTGCTATTCTGAGGTGCACGGGAATCATCTCCGTCAAGCACTTGCTCATTTCTTTTAATTGGCAATGGGACTTCTGGACTTGCTTGGAAGCGATTGGCACTATAGGTGCTACCACCGTTGCCTTATTCGGCCTGAATCTTAAGGAGACCAGAGAGAAGCGCTGGGCTGTAGCCAAGATGGTGTCTTCCTGGATCTCAGAAGACAGCAAACCGAATGCACATGGTACTGCTTACGTCCGCAAAGTCATTATTCACGTAAACAATGAAAGCGACGAACCGGTCTATGACGTTGAGGTGAATACAACGCTTGACAATGGGAAGCACTGGCTTGGGCCGCTCTCGGCACCTGACATAATACGGGTTCTTCCAGCCCATCGAGAGTTGCAATTCGACATCACGATTCCGATGCTTGGCTATCGGCATATGGATACGCCGCAAGTCGCTTGCACCTTTGTCGATCCCAACGGTAGGGTATGGGAACGCAATATTGATGGGAAGTTAAGGGATTGCAGTAAGGAAAAACCTCATTGGGTAGACCAGCAAGATGATGAGCTACCTGTAAAAGGAGA
>ERZ1032357.106-NODE-106-length-28907-cov-113.274851_pt1 | contig 28907 bp, 25 predicted proteins | sample MGYA00517100_ERZ1032357 | MGnify/ENA primary metagenome ERZ1032357 (study PRJEB33719, sample SAMN04262589) | wastewater metagenome | biome: periurban shantytown; feature: animal feces; material: feces | host: Canis lupus familiaris | place: Peru: Lima...
TGCCGACGAGGCCAACTCCTTCACCGGCAAGATCGCCCGCGCCCAGGTTCAGTGATTCTTCCTTGGCTCCCCTCGGGTGAGGTGCGCACGGACAGCGAGCCGGCAATCGCAGCCTTCAGGCTATCCGTGTTTGCAGTACGCTGGCGCATAAGCGCCTGAGGAGAGTACCCAGCACGTACCAAAAGGCCGCCGCTCCGATTCATTCGGAGCGGCGGCCTTTCGCATGGCCCCACCATATAGTCAAACCTCCACCACGTAGTAAAATCCCCACGACGTAGCAAACTACCCACCACGTGGTGACGCAAAACGGCTTTATTCCGCGGAATACAAAATTACGCTGACATCGTGGTAGAAGATTCATCGCGCGGTGGGCAGTTCATCGCGTGGTGGGATAGACAGTTGATATACGCCGGCTATCAAATCAATGATGTCTTGCTGTGTTCCCCGTATGCCGAGCTGCTTTATCGGAAGCGTTTCATGGGATATTTCCCCAAGAAAATCAGCGAGATCATGGTAGGCCTCGTCGTTGAGAGACACGCGATCCTCTGGAGCAAGTAGTTGAGCCAAACGGAATACATCATATTTATGCTTCTTGAGATCTTTTCCGTCTACGTGCTCGCCATGTTGTTCTCGGGCGTTGAGATCCAACCATGCTTTCGCCTTGAAAGGAATGAGATATTTCTCGTTAAGCACGCTGATGCCTTGTATTGATTCGCGGCCTTGCTGCAGTAGCCGATAGTAGCTGTCGTTCAGCATGATGGCTGACAGGCTGGAAACGTCGTTTGCAATATGCAATGGCGTCAGGAACGAGTTCGGCACAATAGGGAAGTCAGGGTGACGTGAAAATAGCTCAATCATAGTGGGATACCCGTACGTACTGGGGTGCATGAAACGGTACAGGTGAGGCTGTGCGGAGTTCTTCGTGATAGAGGTGTATCCGCCATCGCGAATGAAAGACCACAATCGTTGTGCAAACTCGCGAAGATGTCCCTCGGCAATCAGCACCATGTCAATATCTTTGGTGGCTCGGAAGTCCAGGTCGTTGTCGGTCATGATGATGTCACAAGCGGTGCCGCCGATGATTACGTAAGAATCTTCGTAGCCGGCAAAGGCCGTTCTGATGAGCTGCAGGCCTTGTGTCATATTGTCGCTCCTGAGAAAGTATTGCGGATGGATTCTTGTATGGCGTCTTCCAAACGTTCGTCGGCAATCTCGCCAAGAGTCAGGGCCGTGGAAATGGGGTCGGCAAGGTAGTCTTCCTGCGTATATTGAGCAAGTAGGCGGGGATCGTACCTCCACAGCTCCAGAATATATGCATTATCTGGCACCTTTTCCAAAGCGGGGTCGATAATGCATAGTTCCTTGTTGTGCTGCTTGAGCCAATGACGTTCAACGGCATAGATTCGCAGTTTTGGGGTGGCCAGTTGCGTCCTGCGCGAAAGAGCAAATTCGCCGGCCGGAATCAGCTCGTCGGCAATCATCTGGCGATTGCGATTCGTGACGGTATATTTGCTGAATATTGGTGACTTCAGGAGATGCCAAGATGATTTCAGTAAATCAAGTCGGCTGGTCTGCCTTGAAGTCAGTAGTTCGACGCTATTGCTGCGGCCTTGCTTGGTGCGGTGCACGAATGCCAGCTGTTCTAACAGCGTCACGGCAACGCTGACCTGAGCTTCGGTAAACTGAAGCGCTCGGGCAATATCTGATTGGACTTTGCTCTCGTTGGAGTAGAGCAAATACAGCCAGACCAGCTGTGTTGCGGGGGAGAAGGGTCGCGCCTCGATATCCTGTGCGTTCTCCAGCGGCCGTGAGGAGATGCGCTGGGTGAACACCATGCCCAGTGAAGGGATATACAGTTGGGTACCGGGCACGATGAAAGGAACGTGATTCTGAATCAGGGCTTTTCGCTGGTATGCAGAAAGCCGGGGAAACTGAAAGACAATGGGCAGATCCGTCCGCTGCTCAAGCCTGCTGGCGTCGGCGGTGACGCGTGTGATGCTGAATGGGTGAGCCTCTCCGCTCGCGATTAGCATGCTCGTGTTGTCGATGGTGAGTTTGCTGAATGTCCGTCCGTTGGTCAGAAATAGCGGCAGTGAGGCAGTGCCATCCCAAGAAGTGATTTGGCAGGGCAGACCAAGTGTCTCGCGAATGTAATGCTCGGCATCCATGTCGACCTCAATCCTTAACGAAAATCTGTAAGATTCACATCTCTTGTTAAGTATATAGAATATTATTAAGTATTTCGGGGTTGGCATGTCGCGAATGGAAAGAAAGGGCAGTCATCCCCGAAATGGAGACAGCTTAGCCGGGAAAAAGGACGACGCCAGCATCCGGAGAAGATGGATGACTGGCGTCGGGTAAGCTCGCAAAAGCTCTACTTGATAACCCACGCAGAAGTGTCGGTGGGGAGCTGGCCTTCGGGGGTCAGCGGGCCGGACGCCAGCACCACGGAGCCATCGGGCAGCGCGACCGGGGCATTGCCGAAGTTGGTGATTGAGGTGAACACCCGCCCGCCAACCGCCGCGCGGGTGTACGCCACCACATCGTCGCCCATGTCCACCTGCTCGGCCGTGGTGTCGCGCGTGGCGGTCAGCGACTCCTGGCGAATCGCCAGTGCGGCGCGATACAGCGCGAGCATCGAGTCCGGGTCGGCTTGCTCCACGTCCACCGCGTAATCCTTGAACCACAGCGGTTGCGGCAGGTGCGGGTCGGCGGCCGGCGTCACGCCCCCAGCGCGCGTAGCCGGCGAGAAGCCGAAGGAAGCGCCCGTGCCGAACTGGCCGGCGGCGCACAGCGGCACATGGTTCTCGCCGGTACCGTCATCGGCCGGAGTCGGACGGCTGAAATCGGCCAAGGCCGGCTCATCGGCGGCGGTCCACGGCAGCGGCACGCGGCAGCCGTCGCGGCCCTTGTCCATCGTGGCCTGAGCAGTGTGGAAAGCGGTCGGATCCTCCAAGCGATCCCACGGAATATCGGCCACCTCAAACAGGCCCAGCTCCTCGCCCTGATAGATATAGGCGGCGCCGGGCAGGCCGAGCTCCATCAAAGCGGCGGCGCGGGCGCGGCGAGTGCCAAGCTCGCGATCCTCGGGATAGGTAGTGCCGTTGCGCAGCAGCCAGTCGTGCGGCAGCTGGTGGTAGGGCGCGCCCTTGATCTGCGGCAGGCCGTAACGGGAGGGGCTGCGCGGCACGTCGTGATTGTTCATGACCCACGTGGTGGTGGAACCGCCGGTTTCGGCCGCCGCCTTGAGTCCGGCGGCGATGGCCTCGCGGAACTCGTCGGCATACCAGTTGGCTTGCGCGAAGTCGAAGTTGAAGGACTGGCCCAGCTCGTCCATCGAAGCGTACAGGTGCTGGTGCTCGGGCACCACCCACGCCTCGGCCACGGCAAAGCGCGGCGGGTTGTACTCGTTGAACACCTTGCGCCATTCGCGGTAGATATCGTGCACCTCGCGACGGTCGAACAGCGGGTGGCTGAAGTCATGATTCAGCACGCCGACCACACTGTATTCGCGGCTGAGCTCCTCCAGCGGCTTGGATTCAAGGTCCTTGGCCAGGCCGTGCGCCACGTCGATGCGGAAGCCGTCGGTGCCGTGGTCGGACCAGAAACGCAGGGTCTTCTTGAACTCCTCGTGGATGTCCGGATTCTTCCAGTTGACGTCCGGCTGCGCCTTATCGAACAGGTGCAGATACCACTGGCCGTCGGCCACGCGCGCCCAGGCCGGGCCGCCGAAGAAGGATTGCCAGTCGTTCGGGGGCAGTTCGCCATGCTCGCCGCGGCCGTCGCGGAAGATGTAGCGGTCGCGCGCCGGGGAGCCAGGCTCGGCGGCGAGGGCCTCCTGGAAGAACACGTGCTTGTCGGCGGTGTGATTGGGCACGATGTCCACGATCACCTTGATGCCGGCCTCGTGCGCGGCCTTGGCCATCGCGTCGAAGTCTTCCATGGTGCCTAGGCGCGGGTCGACGTTGCGGTAGTCGATTACGTCGTAGCCGCCGTCCGCCAGATCGGAGGGGTAGAACGGGGAGAGCCAGATGGCGTCCACGCCGAGGTTCTTCAGGTAGTCCATCTTCTCGGTGACGCCGGCGATGTCGCCGATGCCGTCGCCGTTAACGTCCTTGAAGCTGCGCGGGTAGATCTGGTAGACGACGGCCTGCTTCCACCAGTCGTCATTGAGGTTATTTGCGGTCATGCCGGTTCCCTCCTGTTCCGGGTGCGTTGTGGTTGGGTTGTTCCGGTCGCGCCCGAACTGTTGTGTGAAGGCCCAACCGTTGTATTGATGATGACAACGATATCATGTGAATTACGCATGCAAAAATCGATTTATCGGCGTTTTGCGGTGGTAACGTGGTCACGACTGCGCGGGCGCTGCTGTCGCGGCAGGCGGCGCGGTGGTTTCGCGCAGTATTAGCGGAGTGCCCGGCCGTACGAATGCCGGTTCGATTGACTTGCCGGCAATGGCATCCAATACCATGTGCCCGGCAGTCGCGCCCATTGCGAACGGGTCCTGATGCAGCGTGGTCAGTCCCACGGCGGCGGACAGGGTGGAATCGTCGAAGCCGATGATGGAAATGTCCTGAGGTACCCGCCGCCCGTATTGACGCAGGCGATACAGCACGGGCGCGGCCATTTCATCATCCTCAAAACAGAAGGCGGTGATGCTGGGGGAGGCGTTCAGTACGGCGTTCAATGCCGCGTTGCTTTCGCCAAGACCGCGTTGAATGCTCAGGGGCGTTAGCTCGATCCCCGGATGGGCGGCAGCGGCATCAATGACGCCCTGCAAACGAGCCTCGGCACTGTAGCGCATATTGGTTTCGGTCGGTGCGCTGCCGACGAACGCGATATGCCGGTGGCCGAGTGCAATCAGGTGCTCGATAGCCGAACGTGTGGCGGCGTAATCATCAATGCTCACGCCTGCGTCGAACCCATCGGTGGAGGGGATGTTGATGCCGACAATCGGCACGTGCATATGCTTCAGTCGCTCCACCTCAGCCGGTTCGATGTCGAAGGAGCTGACAATCACCGCATCCGCATTGCGCCGCACGGGCAAATCCGCAAAGAAGTCGTGGCGCTCGGCGGCGTTGCGCATGGGGTAGGGCACAGTGTCGTAGCCGGAGGGGCGCAGCGCCGAGTCAAGGCCGGCGAAGATGTTCGAATTGAACCAGCTGGCGATGGTCTCGCTGGCAAGCAATGCGATACGGAACGATTGGCCGGATTTCAGGGCGGCGGCCGAGCGTGAGACTGAGTAGTCGAGCTTTTCGGCCGCGGCCATCACTCGGTCTCGAGTCTCGGGAAGCACCAGATCCGGCTTGGCGAAGGTCCGGGACACCGTGGATACGGAAACGCCGGCCTCGCGGGCCACTGCCTGAATGCTTGCCTTGGTCATATGCCGTCGCTCCTTTACCGTCGCGAACAATCATTGTCATGACAACGATAACATGCCCATAACAAGTCGCCGTCTTCGGCTGTCTCGATTACGAGGGGCTGATTTAGACCAATTTCCCGTTGCCGGAATCGATCACCGCTTCTCTCGGCGCATCACGGCGGCTAGGGACTGCACGCGTGGCAGGCCGAAGACCTCGTCGGTATGCACCACGTGGCCTGAGCTGTCCGCCAGCGGCACGCGCCAGTTCGAATACTCGCTGGAAGTGCCCGGCTGATTCTGGGAACGGCATTCGCCCACGCCGTCCACCAACGCTGCCTGCAGCAGCAGCGACGGCGTATCGGTGAGCATGGCGTGCATCGCCTCCACGATCTCCTGCACATGGCCTTCCACATCATCCGCCACGGTCTGCGAGATATAGCCGTTCTCCACCAGACGGTTCATCATGGCCGTGCGTTCGGCCATCGCCGAGGCGGCGAACGCCTCCACCGGCTCGCTCAGGAGATGCAGCTCCTCGCGCAGCTTGACGTGTTCGAAGTTCAGGTAGCCGGCGGTGGGTGGCAGATCGTGCGTGGTCACCGAGGCCAATGCCTGCTTGCGGTAGTCCTCGGGTGCGCGGTACGGGTCGCCGGCGTTCGGCGAATCGTCCACGCGGTTGAACCATTCCACGTCAGTGCCGAGTACGCCGTGATCGGCCAGAATGCGGCGCACGTAATCCGGCACGGTGCCCAGATCCTCGCCAACCACCATGCCTCCGGCGCGCGTGGCTTCGATGGCCAGTACTCCCAGCATCGCTTCGTGGTTGTACGTTACGTATGCGCCGTTGAGGGCGCCGAGCCCCTGCGGAATCCACCACAGGCGGAACAGGCCCAGCACATGGTCGATGCGCACCGCGCCCGCGTGCTCGTACATCGAATGCACCATCTCGCGGTACACCTGGTAGCCGGTGGCCTCCAGATAGCGTGGGTTGAACGGCGGCTGGCCCCAATCCTGGCCCTGCTGGTTATAGAAGTCCGGCGGGCAGCCGACCGTGACGCCGCCGGAGGCGAAGCGTTCCGGATTGGCCCAGGCATCCGCGCCGAGCCCGTGCACGCCCACGGCCATGTCTTGCATCAGACCCAGTGTCATGCCGTGGTCCAGCGCCTCCTGCTGCGCGGCGTTCACCTGCTCGGCGGCAATCCACTGCAGCCAGCGGTTGAACTCGAACAGGTCGTGGTGCTCCTCGACGAGCTGGCGCACGGCCGGGTCGTCGATGGTCTTCTCGAAGAACCAACGGTTCTCGCCCCACGGCGCGCCCCATACCTCGAAGCACAGGCACCAGGTGGCGAAGGAATCGAGGTCTGGGCCGGCGGTGGTCTTGAAATGCTCGAATTCGAGCTCGCGCTTGTTGTTGCGGCCCGCGTCGAAGATCAGGCGCAGCGCCGGGCGTTTGGCCGCCCACGCCGCGTTGATGTCCATCGGGGTCGATTCGTCGTTGCGTGCGGCCACCGAATCATGCAGCGCATCCACCTGCGCTCGGATATCGGCCGGCAGCGTGCCGTATTCGGGGATGTCCTGCGGGCGGATGTACGTCACGTTGAGGAATCGGCGCGATTCCGGTAGATACGGCGATGGCTCAAGCGGCGGAATCGGCGCGCCGGCGTGAATCGGGTTGATGAGCATGAAGTCGGCCTTGGACTTGTCAGCCGCGTCCGCCAGCAGCAGCTTCAGATCGCCGTAATCGCCGATGCCCCACGATTCGCGGGATCGCACGGAATACATCTGCGTCATCCAGCCCCACCGCTGGTGCTCGGCGACCGCCTCCGGCACGGGAATGCGCGCGGGGGCGGCGATGATGGCCGCCTTGCCCTCGCGCCCGTCCACCGTGACGGTCAGTGTGTGGTAGCCCATCGGCAAATCGGGGGCGATGGTCAAGTCCGGCTTGCCGGAATTGAGGTTCGGCAGCAGGGCAAAGTGGCCAAACGCGGTGCCGTCCTCCAGCTCGATGGAGGCGGTGATGTCCGCGTCCGACGGGCAATTCAGGGTCAGGCTTGTCGGCTTGCCGGTGGTGGCCACGATGGTGGGTGGTAGCAAACGTTTGCTGTTTTCGGCCTCAAGTTCGGTCATGGAACGTTTTATGGCCTCGTCGCTGGAGGCGTCCACATCGAGGGCCTTGAGCACGGCGACCAAGGCCTCGTCGCTGATTTCGGTGTAGGTGCCGAGCTGGTCGATGAACGAGGTGGAAAGCCCGCATGCTTTGGCCAGCTTGACCAGCGGACGGGCGAGTCGTTCCGCGCTTTCCGCGCGCTGCGGGGCACCGGAAGCGGCGTCGTTGGTGGTGTCTGCGATGGTGCCGGTGCTGGTCGCTGCGTCGTTGCCGTACGCGTCAGTCATGATGACTCCTTGCTTGCAAATCGGGTACTGCTAGTCGTTTGCATTGCTGTTCGAGGGCCGCTCTGCGTTGAGGTTCCGGCAATCTGACAGACCAATGTTCGAGCTGTTCTATCTTTACCGTAACTCATATTGACAACGATTGCAATGCATTCGGCGAGTTGGGCAATTAGCGGGCTATCCGAGCACGACGAACGACTGCGGGGAGAGCATCAGCTGCCCGTCGCTCACGGCCGGCTCGCCAATACTGAGCAGCATGACGGCGTCGGAGGAGAGCGTGTCCGGCAGTCGGCGAGCTGCGGCAGGTATTCCGCGGGGAATGGGGCGATTGAGGCGTCCGAGTCGGCGTTGAAATAGCCGGAATCGCCTTCGTGCTCCAGAGGTGTGTCAGTATTGCGCAGCAGCAGGTTGTAGCCATTCGGGTGGCCGTCCCAGCGCCAGTCGAGGTAGAAGTCCATGTCGAATCCGGCCTGCATCGATTCGTTCGGTCGGCCCACATTCGGCGACGAACGCCGCCTCGGGGAATTCGGGGCGGATTTTCGAGAACATGTACTGCCAGGTGCGGATCGTGTATGGCTTGCCGGTTCATGCGGCGATGATGCCGTGGCCCGATTCGACGAAGAATGTTCATCCGGCGTTCTTCCGGCGGTATCCGAACGTTGGCTTGTGATGCCTACCGTAGAAGCCGGAATCGAAAGATCCAAGCAATGCAGGTGCGGAACGGTTCCGCGAAGCTGGAAGGCGTGACGACGACGGACGCGGCCGAACGGGTGCGGCCGGAGGAGTGCGGGCCGGACGGCGCAGATGACACTGCATGGAAGGAAGGAAGAACAATGGGCAATCACAAGGCTTTGACGAGCGCCGTCGCGGCGATCGCCTCCATCGCGACGCTCGGCGCGCTCGCCGCTCCGGCGTTTGCTGTCGATGCCGCGAACGGCACCTACAGCCCCAACGGCAAGTCGGTCGCCGAGCTCGCCAAGCACGGCGCCGCGCAGCGCATCGCCGCCATCGGCAACAAGAGCGCGAAGAACGTCGTGCTGTTCATCGGCGACGGCATGGGCGATTCGGAAATCACCATCGCCCGCGACTATCTGAAGGGCGCCAACGGCCACTTCGATGGTCTGGACGCGGTCGGTCAGCCCGGCGCGCTTGACGACGTGCAGGCGGGCACCGGCCAGTACACGACCTTCTCGCTCGGCGACGGCAGCAAGGACAGCGCCGTCGGCAAGGATGGCGCCGGCAAGCTGGTCGCCAACCCCAACCCGGGCAAGCTCACCCCCGTCACCGATTCCTCCGCGTCCGGTTCCGCATGGGCGACCGGCACCAAGACCTACAACAACGCCGTCGACGTCGACATCTACGGCAACCCGCAGCTGAATCTCCTCGAGCTGGCCAAGGCCGCCGGCAAGGCCACCGGCAACGTGTCCACCGCGGAAATCCAGGACGCCACCCCGGCCGTGCTGGAATCGCACTCCACCGAGCGTGCCTGCTACGGCCCGCAGGGCAAGACCGACGGCACTTCCAACAACGCCTCCAAACAGTGCCTCGCCAACCAGCTCAAGGAGAACGGCGGCATCGGCTCCATCTCCGAGCAGCTGCTCGACACCCGCGCCGATGTGACCATCGGCGGTGGTTCCAAGTACTTCCGCCAGACCGTGCAGGGCGGCGAATACAAGGGCAAGACCGTGTGGGAGCAGGCCAAGGACATGGGCTTCCAGACCGTTGAGAACGACCCGGCCGCGATGAACGCCCTGCAGTACAAGGATGGCCAGCCGGTGCTCGCCCTGATGAGCGACGGCAACATGCCGACCAAGTTCAACCCGTCCAAGGCCACCGCCAAGGATCCGGCCAAGGACGCCAACCCGACCGTGTGCACCCCGAATGACGCCTGGCTCGGCAACCGTGGCGCCTCACTCAAGGACATGACCAAGAAGGCGCTCGACCTGCTCAACGCCAACCCGAACGGTCAGAAGAACGGCTTCCTCCTGCAGGTCGAAGGCGCTTCGATCGATAAGCAGGACCACGCCGCCAACGCCTGCGGCCAGATCGGCGAGACCGACGACTTCGACCAGGCCATCGCCTACGCCATCAAGAACGTGGACCTCACGAACACGCTGGTGATCGTCACCGCCGATCATGCGCACACCTCCCAGGTCCTCAACGCCCAGCCGGCCTACGCGCTGTCCACTGTGCTCAAGTCCGCCGACGGCAACAACATGGTCGTCTCCTACGGCACCGCCCAGGAAGCCTCCACTGACGCCGAAGGCGGCTACAACGGCGGCGACATGGAGCACACCGGCACCCAGCTGCGCATCGCCGCTTCCGGCCCCGGCGCCCAGCGCGTCATCGGCCTGACCGATCAGACCGACAACTTCTACACCATCGCCGGCGCCCTGGGCCTGGCCACCTCCCCCGACGAGCAGAACGCGCTCTCCAAGGACGGCACCGTGAAGGTCGCCCGCACGCAGGCCGGCAAGTACGTCGCCAATGTCGACGGCTTCAACGGTGACGCGCTGCTCAGCTACGAGCTGAAAGACAAGAACGGCGCCGTGGTGTCCAAGTCCGATTCCAGCACCCCGTTGTCCGGCGTGCGCGTCAAGCCCGCGCAGACCACTTCGATCGCGCTCGACAAGATGTCGGAAGGCGCCGAGTACACGCTCACCGTCACCGGTCGCCAGTCCGGCAAGGTCGCGACCGTCGCCATCCAGGCGCCGGCCGCCGGCTCCGCCGACAAGAAGCCGGGCGCCGACAAGAACGGCGTGATCGCTTCGGGCAAGGTGCCGGACGATTCCGCGGTCTCCGGTCCGTTGGGCGCCACCGGTACCGCCGTCATGGCCACCGCCATCGCGGCTGTGATGCTGGTTGCGATCGCGATGCTCATCAAGGCCGCGCGTAACGCCAGGAACAACTGATTCGGCCTTGGCCGACCGGTAATCCCGAGTCGTCCAGCCGCCGGAAAACCATCGCCCGCCGAGCCGATGCCCGGCGGGCGATGGTTTTCCGGCGGCTTTTGGCTGTGGCGCGATACGTGCCGTGTGCCGCGCTTCACAAAAACCTGAGTGAGAATCGCTCAAGTTTCTTGCCGAATCCGGGAATATATGCTTGCGATTTAAAGTTGAGTGGTGTAGGCTCAAGTTTCGGAAGCACGGGAATGGGCGGTTGCGAATGCAAACCCCACAACCGAGAGGAACCGCACAAGGAACCGACCGAAACCCGGGCGAAGAACGAAAGAACGAACACGTGCGAGACGGCTCGTGCACACCGCGCGTCACAACCCGAACAGGTCGTGGCGAACGGCGGCGCCGGCCGGGCAATCGCAAGTCCCACAAAGGAGCACACATTATGGCACGCGCAGTTGGTATCGATCTGGGAACCACGAATTCCTGCATCGCAACTCTTGAAGGTGGCGAGCCCACCGTTATCGTCAACGCTGAAGGCGCGCGCACCACGCCGTCCGTGGTGGCCTTCTCCAAGTCCGGCGAGATCCTTGTCGGCGAAGTGGCCAAGCGTCAGGCCGTGACCAACGTTGACCGCACTATTTCTTCCGTCAAGCGCCACATGGGCACCGATTGGACCGTCGACATCGACGGCAAGAAGTGGACCCCGCAGGAGATTTCCGCGCAGATCCTGATGAAGCTGAAGAGGGACGCCGAGGCATACCTCGGCGAGCCCGTCACCGACGCCGTCATCACCTGCCCGGCATACTTCAACGATGCCCAGCGTCAGGCCACCAAGGACGCCGGCAAGATCGCCGGCCTGAACGTCCTGCGTATCATCAACGAGCCGACCGCAGCCGCTCTGGCCTACGGCCTTGAGAAAGGCAAGGAAGACGAGCGCATCCTGGTCTTCGACCTTGGCGGCGGCACCTTCGATGTCTCCCTGCTGGAGATCGGCAAGGACGACGACGGTTTCTCCACCATTCAGGTTCAGGCCACCAACGGCGACAACCACCTCGGTGGCGATGACTGGGATCAGAAGATCATCGATTGGCTGGTTTCCGAAGTCAAGAACAAGTACGGCGTCGACCTGTCCAAGGACAAGATTGCGCTGCAGCGTCTGAAGGAAGCCGCTGAGCAGGCGAAGAAGGAGCTCTCCTCCTCCACCTCCACCAGCATTTCCATGCAGTACCTGGCCATGACTCCTGACGGCACCCCGGTGCACCTGGATGAGACCCTGACTCGTGCGCACTTCGAGGAAATGACCTCCGACCTGCTGGGCCGCTGCCGCACGCCGTTCAACAACGTGCTGCACGACGCCGGCATCTCCGTGAGCGACATCGACCACGTGGTGCTCGTCGGCGGTTCCACCCGTATGCCCGCCGTCAAGGACCTGGTCAAGGAACTCACCGGTGGTAAGGAAGCGAACCAGTCCGTGAACCCGGATGAGGTTGTGGCTGTCGGTGCCGCCGTGCAGTCCGGCGTCATCAAGGGCGACCGTAAGGACGTCCTGCTTATCGACGTGACCCCTCTGTCCCTCGGTATCGAGACCAAGGGTGGCATCATGACCAAGCTCATCGATCGCAACACCGCCATCCCGACCAAGCGCTCCGAGGTCTTCTCCACCGCTGAAGACAACCAGCCGTCCGTGCTGATTCAGGTCTACCAGGGTGAACGTGAGTTCGCTCGCGACAACAAGCCGCTGGGCACCTTCGAGCTGACCGGCATCGCTCCGGCTCCGCGTGGCGTCCCGCAGATCGAGGTCACCTTCGACATCGACGCCAACGGCATCGTGCACGTGTCCGCTAAGGACAAGGGCACCGGCAAGGAGCAGTCCATGACCATCACCGGTGGTTCCGGCCTGCCGAAGGACGAGATCGACCGCATGGTCAAGGAAGCCGAGGCTCACGAGGCTGAGGATAAGCAGCGCAAGGAAGACGCCGAGACCCGCAACCAGGCTGAGGCCTTCGCCTACTCCACCGAGAAGCTCGTCAACGACAACAAGGACAAGCTCTCCGACGACATCGTCAAGGAAGTCACCGACAAGGTCAACGCTCTGAAGGAAGCCCTGAAGGGTGACGACACCGAGAAGGTCAAGACTGCTCAGACTGAGCTGATGACCGCCGCCCAGAAGATCGGCCAGGTCCTCTACGCCCAGCAGGGTGCTGAGGGTGCCGCGGCTGGTGCCGGTGCGGCTGGCGCTGACGGTGCCGGCGCTTCCGCTGGCTCCGCCTCCGGTTCCGACGACGACACCGTCGAGGCCGAGGTCGTGGACGACGATGACGACAAGGACAACAAGTGATGTCCGAGTTCAACAAGGACGACTACCTGAACGACCTGCCGGATCCCTCAGATGCTGAGGCTGCCGGCCAGGCCGCTCAGGCCTCTTCAGGGGCTGACGCCTCCGCCGAGTCCGACTCTGCGCAGGATTCGGCTGCCCAGGCTCCTTCCAATGAAGGAGCCGACGCGGCTCCTGCCGCAGCTGAGGGCGAGAAGTCGGATGCCGGAGAGAAGACTGGCGAAGGCCAGTCCGATTCCGAAGACACCCTCACCCCCCTCGGCAAGGCCAAGAAGGAAGCCGCAGACTACCTCGAAGCCCTGCAACGCGAACGTGCGGAGTTCATCAACTACCGCAATCGCACGCAGAAGGAGCAGGAGCGCTTCCGCCAGCACGGCATCATCGACGTGCTGACCGCGCTGCTGCCCGCCCTCGACGACATCGACCGCATTCGCGAACACAGCGAGATGGACGACTCGTTCAAGGCCGTTGCCGCCAAGATCGACAAGGCTTTCGAGAAGTTCGGCGTCGAGAAGTTCGGCGAAAAGGGCGAGGACTTCGACCCCACCAAGCATGAGGCAATCCTGCACAAGCCGGATGCCGATGCCGACAAGGAAACCGTCGACACCGTGGTGGAAGCCGGCTACCGTATCGGCGACCGCGTAATCCGCGCCGCCCGAGTAGTAGTAGCCTCCCCACAAAACTGACGACCAGTTCGCTGCAATGAGTTGACAGTGCCTTAGCTCCCTCTGATGAGGGAGCTGATATTTACCTCGGCTCCCCTCTCTGAGGGGAGCTGTCAGCGAAGCTGACTGAGGGGAGCTTAACGGATGCCGTAACTCCCCTCAGTCACCTATGACGACAGCTCCCCTCAAGGAGGGGAGCCAATCATAAAGACTTTTCTAGAAAGGAGACATGAATGGCTGAAAACGAATGGCTCAGCAAAGACTTCTACAAAGTCCTTGGTGTCTCCAAGGACGCTTCGGACGACGACATCAAGAAGGCGTACCGCAAGCTCGCCCGCAAATACCATCCTGACGTCAACAAGACCAAGGAAGCCGAGGAGAAGTTCAAGGACATCTCCGAAGCCTATGACGTGCTGAGCAAGAAGGAAGATCGCCAGAAGTACGACGCGATTCGTCAGTTCGGCATGGGCGGCGCCCGCTTCGCCGGCGGTTCCGGCGCCGGCGGCTTCGATGCTTCCGGTTTCTCCGACATCTTTGGTTCCATGTTCGGCCAGGGTGCCGGCGGTAGTGGCTCGCGCATCCGCTTCTCCACTTCGGGCGGCGGCCCCAACAACATCAACGACATCTTCTCGATGTTCGGCGGTGCTGCAGGCCAAGGCGGCTACAGCCAGCAGGCGTACGGCAATGCCGGCGGCTATGGCTATGAGGAGGCCCCGCGCCCCGAAAACGGCGAGGACCGCAACTCCAAGATCAGCCTGACCCTGCGTCAGGCGGTCAAGGGCGCTACCGTGTCCCTGTCCGTGGACGGCAAGAAGTTCAAGGCCCACGTGCCTGCGGGCGTCAAGGACGGCCAGAAAATCAAGCTTGCCGGCAAGGGCAAGCCGGGCATCAATGGCGGCAAGGCCGGTGACCTGTACCTGCACGTCACCGTCAAGCCCGATGCCGCGTTCTCGATGCGCGGCCACGACATCGTCATGGACCTGCCCGTCACCGTGGGCCAGGCCGTGGCCGGTGGCAAGGTCGAGGCCAAGGACATCGACGGCAATCCCGTCACCTTCAAGGTGCCGGCCGGTTCCAGCTCCGGCGCGGAGGTCAAGCTCGCGGGACTCGGTGTCCAGCGCGGCAACCAGCCGGGCGACCTGATCGGCCGCGTGCAGATCATGGTCCCCGCCAAGCCGGGTCTGGCGGTCAAGCACGCCGCCAAAGAATTCGACGAAAAAGCCGGCGACTATCTCAGCCTGTAATCAGGAGGTGAACAATGGCGCGGTTAGCCAACCAAATGAAGCAGTTGTACGCGATGTGCGCAACCGCGCTGGTGATGGGCAGGGCCGATCTCGACGGAGCCGATGACGTCGGCTTCGACATCGAACTGCCCATCTTCACCGTCGGCCAGGCAGCCGAACTGGGCAACATCCACCCCCAGACCCTCCGCCAGTACGACCGGCTGGGTCTGGTCCGTCCGCAGCGCACCGATGGCGGCGCACGCCGCTACTGCCTGCGCGACATCGCCCGCCTGACTCGAGCTCAGCGCCTAAGTCAGGATGAGGGCATCAATCTTTCCGGCATCGCACACATTTTGGCCCTCGAAGAAGAGAATCGCCAACTGCGCCGCGAAGTCAAACGCATGCAAACCGGCGACCAGGAGAGCGTTTTCGCCGCAGGCCGTGACGGCAATATCGTGGAGGTACAACGCTCCAACCGCGCCCGCCTCTGGCGCAACGCCATCCGCCGCGAAACCCGCGAACTGCCCGGCCGCGATACCGCTGCCGACACCACGCGCGAATCCGACTCCACCCCCGCCGATTCCAAATCCATGGTCCTGTGGGGTTGGTGATTTGCTGTTCGGCTGTCGTGCGGAGTTGGTGAGATAGGTATATCGAATACGAATAGTTGAGGATTCACTGCGACGTACGGAGGTAACCATGCTGCTCAAGGCCGTGTTTTGGGATTTGGACGGAACGCTTATCGATTCGGAGCCGCTTTGGCATGACGGTGAAATCGAGATCGCGCACAACAATGGCGGCGAGTGGAACGAGGACCTCGGTTGGGAGTGCTCCGGCACTCCGGTGCCACACGTGGCAGAGGTCATGATTGCGCATGGCTGCACATTGAGCGTTCCCGAAATCGACAAACAGCTCAAGGATTATGTGTTCAAGGCGGAGGTCGAACGTCTGCCGTGGATTCCCGGCGTATTGGACGTGCTGCACTCGCTCAAGGAGGCCGGCATTCCGTCCATGCTGGTCACCACGTCGCCGCGCCGTATGGCGGAGAACATCATGAAGCAGTCCGAGGGACTGTTCGCCGGCTATGTCTGTGGCGACGATCCGTACGAACACAAGCCGAACCCTGCGCCCTATCTGGCCGCAGCCGACAAGCTTGGCATCGCCCGTGAAGACATGGCCAAGTGCGTGGTGCTCGAGGATTCCTCGGTTGGACTTCAGGCCGGTGCGGCATCGGGCGCGACTCTGATCGCGCAGACTGGCTGGATTCGCACGGATACTTCCGGCCTGGGCCAGTTCGCGTCCATCGAATCGTATGACGGTATCGATGCGGCCGCGCTGGACGGTTTCGTGCGCCAGCGTCTTGGTGAGTAATTGATTACATCACCGCGCATGCAGTTCTCCTCATGAGCGGTGGAATGTGTTGACGATATACCAGCGAAGCACGCCATATTTGTAAAGAAGATGGCAGTAATGGCTGCTATGAGGTTCCGGTGGCCCCCTCTTGTATCGGGGCGACTGGTAGAGTGGTTGACGGTTTTCAGACGAATGTCTGGTTATTGGACAGATTGTTCACACATATAGACGTATAGGACTCATAGGAATCACATGGGCTTCGTTAATTTCATCCTCGAACTGCTGAAGGATCCGCGTGCCGCGATTGCCGGTTGGATTGCCATGGGCGTGGCGCCGACCCTCGGCTTCATCTTCCTCATCGTATTTATCGAAACGGGTGTGGTGTTCTTCCCATTCCTGCCGGGCGACTCCCTGCTGTTCGCCGCCGGTGTGTTCGCCGCTCCCGATGCCGCGACCGGCAAGGCCGCGCTGCCGCTGTTCTGGCTGCTGCCGGTGGTCTGGTGCGCCCCGATTATCGGCGACCAGTGCAATTACTTCATTGGTCATTTCTTCGGCCGTCGCATCATCCAGTCCGGCAAGGTGAAGGCCTTGACCCCGGAGCGTTTGGCCAAAACCGAGCACATGATTGAGAAGTGGGGCCCGCTGGCCGTGTTCCTGGGCCGTTTCTTCCCGTTCATTCGTACGTTCATGCCGTTCATCTCCGGTATTTCCGGTATGCGTTGGAGCCGTTTCACGCCGTTCTCAGTGCTCGGCGGCCTGTGCTGGTCCACGTTGTTCACGCTGCTGGGCTACTTCTTCGGTAACATTCCGGCAGTACAGGACCACTTCGAGCTGGTGATCGTGCTGATTCTGCTGGTCTCGCTCGCCCCGACCATCATCGGTCTGCTCAAGGCCAAGTTCGGCAAGAAGAAGCCGGCCAAGGTGACCGATGCTCAGTTGGATGCTATGGAAGACGGCATTAAGAACCTCGATAAGTAAGCAAGAAATGTAGATTACCGCATAAGGAATCGTCGTGAAAATGAAGGCCCTGACTGTGCATGTGAGGTCAGGGCCTTTTCTGCATGAGATGGGCGTGAAACAGCAGCGTGGTTATCCACATTTGTCGTGGACGACATGCCGGGGTGTGGATAACTCAGCAAGCTAGAACCACAATGGTCGATTCGTGTTGAGCATTGAACTCGGACACGTTTCAATCGGCTTATGAATAGCAACACCACACCCCGCGTGGCGCGTAGGATCACCTCGCCAGCGGTAGCACCTCCGGGCATTCCGCTGCCCACGGACGATGCGCCAATTCCAGCGTATCGCTACTACACTCCGCCGCCCAGGCCGTTGGCCTCATGCGAACGGCAGAGATCGGGCGAGGCTCCGGCACTCGCCCTGACTACAGACACCAGCTTCCATAACATTGTAACGATGACGTCAGGTCATGGAGGCGTGGGGTTGAGTGTCATGGCTTCCATGCTTGCATGGACATTGGCGAGACGTGAACACAGCTGCGTTCTCATAGACGCTGATTTCGTGGCCGGATGCCTTGACCTGCTGCTTGGTGTAGAACGAGAGCCGGGCTTGCGGTTCAGCCAAGTCGACGCGCCCCTCGGCCGTATCGAGGGTGAGGCGATGAACCATGAGCTGATGATGTGGGAGGGTGTGCGAGTACTTCCCTATGACCCTTGGAGCGCGCGCCAGCCTGACTGGTGGGAAGTTCAAGCGGCCATTCGGGCTTTGGCGGAAACGAACGACGTTGTCATCGTAGATGCCGGTCAGGGTGGACTCATTGAGACCGTACCCGATCTGCGCAGTGGCCTGCAGGTGATTGCCGCGGAATTGTCGGTAATGGGGCTGGCCAGAGCCAAGTCGCACCGGTCCAGATTGGATTCATGGGGCTGTGAAGCGCCACATATCGTAGGTGTGGAACCACGTGGCGCTCCACGTGGGAGAGGCCACGTGGGTATTGGCGAGGCGCAGGACTATTTGACTGCCACGGTATTGGGGCCCATCAAGCCAAGTGTCAATCTGTGCGGAGACGTACTGGAAGGCCTCGGCATCAGATCGGTGACCAAAGGCAGTCGCAAAGCCATGAACTTGCTTGCCGATCTCGTAGAACAGGCCATTCGCCCGGTTTCGGGAGCTTCTCACAAGGACCAGTGATGCTATGGCTGCCGTCAGCACGCGAGCCAATGAGGCTGGCACAGCGCTCAGAACCATATTCTTCGGTCTGCTGGATGACGTGGCATCTGACCCGCAGGTTACCGATTTGGCGGTGACCTGTGATGGCCGCGTTTGGGCGGACCGCGGCAACGGCATGCGCGAAACAGTATTGCATGTGCCGTTCCGCTCGCCGCAAGTAGTTCGAGAATACGCCGTCCAACTGTGCGCGCAGCTCGGGCGCAGACTGGATGATGCCTGCCCGATAGCGGATGCCGCCAGTCCGGATGGCATCCGCGTGCATGCGGTGATTGCCCCATTGGTGCCACAAGGTGCCGCGATTTCCATACGATTCCCTGACCGAACCATGGCATCGCTACAGCACCTGAGCAAATTAGGCGTATTCCCGGCTGCTTGGCTGCCGACGTTCGTGGGATTGGTGCGCAAACATGCCACAGTGCTGATTACCGGCGGAACAGGCGTGGGCAAGACCACCTTGCTCAAGGCGCTGCTGGCGCAATGCGACGTGAACGAGCGCATCGTCACCGTAGAGGAAGTTCGTGAACTGGGGGAACTGGGACGCGACGATCATGTCTCGTTGGTAACACGCGAGGCGAATGTGGAGGGCGTCGGAGCCATAAGCCTGGCGGACTTGGTCAAAGCGACGTTGCGAATGCGCCCCGACCGCGTGGTGCTGGGCGAATGCCGTGGCGCGGAAATCGTCGACCTATTGCGCGCGTTCAATTCTGGTCATCACGGTGGCATGACCACCGTGCATGCGGACGGCGTGAACCGAGTACCGTCCAGGCTGATTTCGCTTGGATTACTCGCCGGAGTCAGTCCACAGGCGTTGACCATGCTGGCGGCAGGCGCTTTCGACGCGGTGGTGCATTTGGAGCGAGTGAACGGACAGCGGCGTATCACGCAGATCGGCGAACTGCGCGTAGCACATGGTGAACTGGCAGGAACACCGCTGGCGGTATGGAATGGCTGCCATCCTCCTCGGTATGCCGCCGAATGGGGGCACTTCATTGAACGATGGGGCATCGTTCCCAGGCCGAGTGGTGGTGGGTGATGATGTGGTGTGCTGTTCTGGTGGCGCTCGCCGTGCTGATATGGCCGGGGAACAAGTCCGGGAGGCTGTACCGGCTGGCTTACCGCGGGCGCGCGGTCGATTCCGCAGCCATAAACGAACCTCGATATGCCGACTCACCTCGCGTGGGCGTTGCGCAGGTGATTACGTCCGCCATCGCGCGATTGCGAGGTGGCGGCACATTGGTTGAAGCATTCGAGGAACAATCCAGCAGACGCTTCGCCACTCATCGCATTACTGTGGAACGGCTCATAACGGTGTTCGAACAGCGGCGTCTGCCCGACGAATCACCAGCGCAGGTACTTGAAGCTGCACGCGGGGTCGCCGCCGCAGCGGTTTTGAGCGATGAGCTCGGTTGCCAAGCGGTGCCATGTCTGGAAGCGGTATTGACTGCTTACCGGCAGATGAGGCTGATGCAGAACTTGCGATCGCAAGCATGTGCCGTTCCTAAAGCCACTGTGGGGCTGCTGAGCGCGCTTCCGGCCGTCACTGTGGCATTGGGCGAGCTTCTGGGAGCTAGACCATTGGCGTTCTTGCTTGGATCGCCACGCGGTGTGGTCTGCTTGACATTGGGAGGATGTTGTTATGCTGCCGGCTTGGCATGGATGCGGGCATTGTTGAAAGGCAGCGGATTATGAGTACGGTGTGGGTACACGCCGCGGCAGGCTGTGCGGCGATTGCTGGTTGGCTGTATAAGGCTCTGTCTCGTCATGACAGCCGCTTGCCGGGCGAGGAGCCGGCCGTAGCGCATGATTGCGGGTCGTCATGGACCATACTCATATTGCGTATGTTGCAGGTGTCCTTGCGTCAGGGCTCCTCGATTCCCCGGGCGCTTGACATGGTGGGCAAAGCCGTCGGCGGCGACTGCGGCGCTCGCATGAGCGAGGTCGGGAACTCCATGACCAGAGGGGTTCCCTGGGCTGATGCGTGGCATGCCGCTATGGCTGTTCAGCATGAGGGTGCGCCAGCTGATAGTCCATCCAAGGGAAATACGAATACCACGCAACGAGATCTTGGCCTGCTGCAATCGGCTTTGGAATCGTCATGGACGCATGGCGATATGCCTGGTGTGCGCCTCGAATCCGCCATTGAACAGCTGGACCGTGACGAGCGTGCTGCTATCGAACGGAATGCCGCGAAGCTGTCGGTAAAGCTACTGATGCCTACAGGGCTATGTTTTCTGCCGGCATTCGTGCTGGTAGGAGTCATTCCGGCGATTGCGTCCTTCATGATGTGAATATAGGCGTGAACTGAGTGCGCTTAGGTTGAATCTTGTTGTATTGCTCGGTATTGTACTTGGCTGCGTTTGGTTATCCACATTTGTGGTGGACGACACGTCGAGGTGTGGATAACTCGGCAAGCTAGAACCACATACCCCGTTTTTCCTGGTGCATGAAGCGTTGATAGTCCACAGTGGTATGCACCCCGCGTCAACCCGGCGCGGGGGCCAACCACTCACATACGCATGGGGAAGGCGCGAAGCCACTGCGCAGCTTCCCCTCCTTACCGAAAGGAACGCCAATGAATACCCCTATCCCCGTCATCGTCGACGGGCAGGCCGGCATCTTTGCGCACAGCAAGGCTCGTGTGGCCACGCTGAACGCCAAGGCGAAAGAACGGCTATGCCTCATGGACGCACGCATCCGCGCCCTCATGGCTGAGCCCGAAGAAGGCGCAGCCACTGCGGAATACGCAGTCGTACTCGTTGCGGCTACAGGCTTTGCGGCGGTGCTGGTCGCCATCCTGAAGTCGGATGCCATCAAGACGTTGCTGACCAACATCATCAAACAGGCTCTGAAAGTCGGGTGACAGCCATGAAGACCATGAGATGCCGGTGGAGGCTCGCCAGACTGCCGCCAGACCTATGCACGGGATCGGCCACCGCCGAATTCGCGATCGTATTGCCCAGCGTTATCGCCATCGCCGGGCTGATACTGGCAATGGGACGTGTGGTCATCGTTTCCATGGACTGCCAAGGTGCCGCGACGGCGGCTGCACGCGAGTTTGTGGTTACCGGTGACGAATCATCCGCGCGCAGCATAGCTGCGGACGTTGCAGGGGGAGATCCCCGCGTCAGCATTGCCCACAACGGCCAATCGACGAGCGTGATGGTCGAATGTTCGGTACTGCCCGGCCCACTGGATGTCACTCCAACGCGGGTCACCGGCAACGCTACGGCGATAAGCCAATAACTGGTCGGCTGCTGGCTGGGCGGCCGCAATAGAAAGGAACTGCGGTGCAGGGAATGCGTTATGAGGAGGGATCGGGCACGATGGCCGGAGCCATGCTGGTTATGGCGGTGGGCATTGCGCTCGCGGTGGCGGCAAGTGTGGGCAACCTCATGATCTGCCAGAATCGAGCGCGTTCCCTCGCCAATCTCATCGCCTTTGACGCCGCGTATGCGCTGTGGCATGTGGATATCGGTGATCCATGCGCGCTTGCTGCAAACATGGCTGAAGCGAATGGCGTCACGCTGGGCTCCTGCTCCGTGCGGGATGAAGACGTGTTGGTAACCATCAAGGTGGAAACCATGGTTCCGGTGGCATCATCCGTGGAGCGGATGGCTCGGGCCGGACCGGTGAATTGTACGGAAGGAGACAATTATCACAATAATGGACCGTAAGCACTGATGCTCTGGCGGGCTTCTGGACCTTTGGTTAAGGTGAGAGCATGAGCGAGAGTGAACGCACAGAACGCCGTCGCGTGGTGGCCATGGTGGGCAATCCCACTTCCGATAAGGGCCGTGGTGCCAAGGTGGATGCGCGAGTATTGGGACTGCTGGAGGACGCCGGCCGTGCCCATAATTTCGACGTCATCGACATCACCGGCGTAAGTTTCGACGATTCCCTGAACCAGGCGCGTGAACGCGCGCACGAGTACGACTATCTGGTGGTGGTCGGCGGCGACGGCATGATCGCACTCGGTGCCAATGCCGTGGGTTGCGGCGGTAAGCCGCTGGGCATCGTGGCCATGGGCTCGGGCAACGATTTCGCTCGGGGACTTAAGCTGCCGGTCAATCGCATCGAAACCGCAGTGGAAGGTATCGTCGGCGCTATCGTGCGCGGATCACACATTGATGTGGACATGGGACGCGTGACCTCTTTGGATGGTGGCTATGCCGTGAACCCATCCACCGGCGGGGAATACGAGTACCGGGAGAACAAGTCTGCCGAGCACCCGATTGACCGGTACTATGCGGGCATGCTGTCCTGTGGTCTTGACGCAAGTATCAACGACCGTGCGAATCATTCGCATCTGCCGACCGGCACCATGCGCTACTTTGCGGCGGTGCTGGTGGAGCTGACGCATATGAAGCGTTATGGGTACCACGTCAAGGCCACGCTGGCGGACGGTACCACGGATGAACGAGACATCATCACGCCGTTGCTGACGATTGCGAATTCGCGTCATATCGGTGGCGGCATCGAGGTCTCACCGTACTCCTGCTTCTCCGACGGGCTGTTGGACCTGGTGTGGATGAATCATGTGTCGAACTTCGGCGAATGTGCGGTGGCCATCTCGAACGCCTATAACGGCAAGCTGCTCGCCTCAAAGGTGTTCGGGTGGAAGCGCATACGCGAGATCGAAGTCACGCGAGCCGCAGAAGGCGACGAGCCACCGGTGCTGATGGCGGACGGCGAATACATCGGGCATCTGCCATTCAGGGTAGTGGCCGAGGACTGCGCGCTACGCGTGCTGGTACCGCCGGCCGTAGCCGCCCGTGAGGTGGACTCCCGACAGGAAGTGCTCGACGCCATCGCCCGAGACGGTCGCGACCCCGTAACCGGCCAGTTCGCCTGACCTGATTATATTGGCTCCCCTCATTAGGCTGAGCCGTAAAGCAAACAGCCCAGTGGGATGTTTGTAGGCGAGGGTTCGACGATAGTCGAACCAGAAGAAAGTCAGCCGTAGGCTGTCCGCAATTGCGGACGAGCTGGCCGCGAAGCGGACTGAGGGGAGTGCGGGAGAGCGGTACCAGAGCCAATGGCCGTCAGACCTCAGACGACATAGCTTTCGATATGCAGCGTCTGCGCCATGACCTCTTTGATGGTTCGGTCGCTGATGTTCGGATGCGAGCGAACCAGCGAGATAAGCCCCACGATTAGCGTGAAGAATGTCTCATGGACGTTGGTGATTGGCAGACCATGCATCTGCTCGAAATCACGTACGGTGGTCTGGGCAATGTAGTCGGCAATACGGTCCGCCGCGCGGTCAATGAACTTGATATACAGTTCGGCGTTGCCATCTTGGATCATACGGTTTGAGAAGGGGCTCTCGTCGGCGATTAGGGAACGGAGCACATGCACGATGTCGTCTAATGCCTTGTTCACGTTGCCTGTTTCGCGCGCTTGGTTCCACTGCTTCAACGTGGTGAGGATTTCGTCGATGACGTCATCGAGTACTGCGTCGGCTACGGCTTCCTTGTCTTCGAAGTAGTGGTAGAACAGCGAACGCGTCATACCGACTTCGCTTGCGATGTCGGAAACGGTGATTTTGGAGAAGCCTTTTTCCAGACACACCTTGCGCGCGGCTTGCACGATGGCGTCGCGCCGGGCATCGCCACGGGTGGGGCGTTTCTCGTCGAGGATATCGCTCATGGGTACCTCCTGACTACAACCGTTATTGACACTATGTTAATACAAAGAAAGCGGTTAATAACAATAAAAATGCGGTAACCGTTGTCAGATGAATGTCGTTGGAATATAAAGAGTTTTCCCGATTCGGCAGCTATGAGCCCGGTTTATCTTGACTTTTTATCGGTTAATTCTGAGGGCAAAGGTAGGTTAGTAGCTATGGCACTTGCACTGTATCGTCGCTATCGTCCGGACACCTTCGAAGGGGTCATCGGCCAGGACCAAGTCACGGTCCCGCTGATGCGCGCCTTGGACGAAGGCAAGCTTACGCATGCCTATCTGTTCTCAGGGCCGCGAGGATGCGGTAAAACCAGCTCCGCGCGTATCCTGGCCCGTTGCGTCAACTGTGCCAAAGGGCCGACTTCCCACCCCTGCGGCGAATGCGAAAGCTGCAAGGACCTGGCCACCGGCGGTCCGGGTTCCATCGACGTGGTCGAAATCGATGCGGCCTCGCACAACGGTGTGGATGATGCTCGAGAATTGCGAGAACGCGCTGGTTTCGCCCCTGCGCGCGACCGCTATAAGATTTTCATTCTCGATGAGGCCCATATGGTCACGCAGCAGGGCTTCAATGCGCTGCTTAAAATCGTTGAAGAGCCGCCTGAACATGTGATGTTCATCTTCGCCACCACCGAACCAGACAAGGTGATCGGCACCATCCGTTCGCGCACCCACCACTATCCGTTCCGTCTGGTGCCGCAGGAAGTCATGGGTCCCTACCTGGAGACGATCTGCGACAAGGAAGGCATCAAGCCCGAGCCCGGTGTGCTGAAACTGGCGATGCGCGCCGGTGGCGGCTCCATGCGAGATACCCTGTCTGTGCTTGACCAGCTGATGGTTGGTTCGGTCGAAGGCGTTATCACCCATGATGCCGCTGTAGCCCTGCTCGGCTTCACGCCGGAGGCGCTGATCGGTGAGGCAGTGGATGCGGTAATCAATCACAACGGCGAAGCCCTGTACGGTGTTATCCAGAAAGTCGTGGTCGGCGGATTCGATCCGAGACGATTCGTCGAAGACCTGCTGGCTCGTGTGCGTGATCTGCTGGTGCTTACGTTGGCCGGGGACCGTGCGGAATCCGTGCTGTCCGACACGGCTGAGGCCGAGGATATGGACGATCTGCACCGCCAAGCCAAGGCGCTGGGACTGGGCGCACTGACCGCCATGGCAGACATCATCAACACTACGTTGGGTGCCATGACCGGAGCCATTTCTCCGCGTATGCGCTTGGAACTGCTGGCCGCACGATTGTTGGCCGGCAGTGAATCAGGCTTTGCAACAGCCGCTCCCGCGCCAGCTTCTTCTGGCATGCCGCCTGCGGCTGCTTCTTCGACTTCGACTACGTCAGCCGCTTCCGGTACGGGTGCCAGTGGTTTTGCCGGCGCATCGCGAGGCGGGTTTGCCGGAGCCTCACATGGTGGATTCTCCGGTGCTGCACGCAACCAGCAAGCAGCCGCGCCTCAGAGCACCGCTTCCCATGAATCCGCTGTGGGAGACAATGGCCCTGTCAGCAGCCCAGTCAGCGACCGGCCCGCGGGCTCTCCGTCTGCGCAACCTGCCGCAGCAACTGCTGCTGCCAATGCCTGGGGTGCTCCCGCCACGTCGCCGGCCGTCCCGGCCCAACCGGTGACCTCGCCTGCGGCATCGGATAATCGGTCCATCGACGAGAAGTGGGATGCAGCCGTCGCCGCTTTGCCGGAAACCATTCGTGAATTTGTGTCACGAGACAAGGTGCCGACCGTAAAATTCGGTCCCAACCGTAAGAGTCTGCCTTGCCTGTCGATGACGTTCGACAAGTCGCTGAGCCAGCACGCTTTCGCCTTGGCCGTGGACAACAGCGGTAAGAAGGCGGCGTCCGTGGTGTTGGATGCCGTGCGCAACGAGTTCGGTGCCAATGCGGTTATTGCACCTTCTGCGGTCGCGGCGAATGGCGAGCGAGTCGAATCCGTCAAACGTATGAGCCCGGAGCAATTGGCCAAGGTCAAGCAGCAGATTGCCATGGCCAAGGCCGGATTGGCCGCGTCGAGTTTGGGCGCGGGTCTGGGCATTCATATGGGGAGCGAGCCGCAAGCTCCGAAGCCGACTGCAACAGGCCAAGCCGAGGATACGGACGACAGCCATCGAGCCGGCCAATCCAGTGCATCCACGGCGGCGAAGAGCTGGAGTGACGATGACCCTTGGGCCAAGCCGGCCGTAAGCAACGCTTCACCGCAATCTGCAGACGGGTTCGCACCTAACGAGCCCGCTGCTGCGCCTGCGCCCGAAGAGCATCACAAGAAGCATGTTGCGGTTCCGGACATCAGTGATGGTGTTGATCCGTGGGCCGCTCCGGCTGCTCCTGTTGCACCCGCTGCGTCCGTTGCGTCCGCTGGACCCACTGGACAGTCCACGGGGCAGCCAGCCACCGCAGCTCCCGCTACGGCAGTTGCCGGCGCAAGCGATGATCCATGGAATCAGCCGCAATCTCAGGCTACGGCCTCGCTGGCACTGCAACCGGTCGAAGCCGACCCGTGGAACCAGCCATATCAGCAGTCTCCTCACGATGATCCGTGGAATCAGCCGCAGGGGAACCATGCTCAGGCGGCTCCGCAGCCAGGAGACGACCCGTGGAATCAGCCGCAGTCCCAGACTCCGGCTTCTTCGGTTCCTCAGACAGTGTCGGGCAATATGTCGGGCGATGACCCGTGGAACCAGCCCCAATCGGTTCCGCAGCCGGCTGCCGGCGATGACCCGTGGAATCAACCGCAGCCCGCACAGCCGACGCCGAATGCCGACCCGTGGAATAGCCAGCCGCAGCCGCAACCGCAAGTCGCGGCCGAGGACGACGAATACTCGATGAACGACCAGTCGCTCGGCGAGGCGACGGCCATGAATCTTGACGATCTGAAAAAGCTATTCGAGGTCAAAAAAGTCGAGCAATTCGCGGCAGATGATCCGAAGAACCCCAAGAACATCCAGCCTGCCAAGAAGCACTCGGATGAATAATGAGGACGAATAACGAGGAATACCCATGGCACTTGCTTATGACGGCGCAATACAGCGACTGATCGACGCTTTCGGGCGGCTGCCCGGCATCGGGCCGAAGGGCGCGCAGCGTATCGCCTTCTACATGCTGTCCGCGCCCGAAGATGAAGCGCGCGATTTGGCCGAGGCCATCGAGGAGGTCAAGGCCAAGATCCGCTTCTGTGATATTTGCGGCAACGTGTGCGAATCCAGCCCCTGCCCGGTATGCGCCGACCCGAGACGCGACCGTTCGGTGATCTGCGTGGTCGAAGAGCCCAAGGACGTGATGAGCATCGAGCGCACGCGCGAATACCGCGGCCTATACCATGTGCTCGGCGGCGCAATCAACCCAATGGCCAACGTTGGCCCTGCCGACCTGCGTATTCCCGGTCTGCTCAAACGCTTAGAAGGCGATGAGGTCAAGGAAGTCATTATGGCGCTCGACCCGAATATTGAAGGCGAGGCCACCACCAGCTACTTGACCCAGCTATTGCGACCCGTAGGTGTCAAGGTCACCCGACTTGCCAGCGGCCTGCCGGTGGGCTCCGACTTGGAGTACGCCGACGAAATCACGCTGGGCAGGGCGCTGGCCGGTCGGCGTGAGGCCTAGGCCAGCGTATCATTGGCGCTTTCGCCCTTGCGGCGCATCCACGGCCAGAATGCGCCGTGGCGGATGATGCGCGCGGCCTTGTGCCGTCGTGCCAACCAGATAATGAACAGTCCTGCCGCCAGTATGCCCAGGCCAACACCAAGGGCGATATTGCGCGCGTCAAGCACGTCATTCGGCTCGGGGGCCGGCATCGGAATTGCCACGCGGTGCCCGGTAATGACCGAATGGGTGGATTTACCTCCCACCGGCAGCGACGTGCCGTACAAGTGGCCGGCACCAGAAGCCAGTGCTTCCTCGGAAGTGCCGTGATAAATCGGCAGATTGATGGACTGTTTGGGCACCTTGATTGCGCCCATCACGCCGTTGCCGGTATTAAGCAGTGACTGGTATTCCTTGTCTTTCTTTGAGGCGGAATCCTCGCCGCTGGCTTGGGATCCTCCTTGGGCGGCGGAGAACGGATCGACGGCTTCACCCAAGATGGGCTGGCCGGATTCAGCGAGCTTCTTGTTGTATGCGCGGGCCGCCGTGAGCTTGTCTTTCGCCTGCGGGTAAGGCCAGCCGGCTACTTCTTTGGCTGTGGTGGCTGTGGTGGCGGCCAAGTTGCGGTCGGACTCGAATTGCAACGCTAGCGGGAAACAGGCCACGGCGATTGCGGCGATCAGCAACACAATGGTGATGATGCGCATCGCCCACAGATTGCGTTGCAGGCGTCGACGCTCGGCCACGAGATCGCTAATATCGATGACTTCGTCAAATGGAGTTGGAACGAATGCTGTGGGCTCGGGACGCGCTGGGGAAACGTTGTCATTTGCAGATGTGTCATCAGGCATGGCCGCGTTGTTTTCCCGCATTTTCTGTGAGGCACGGTTACTCGTCGAACGTCGATGCAGCAATGCCGTAGTCGCCTGTTCCTTCGCTTGATCTGCTCATGATTTGCTTATACAAGACGGCCGGCCCGTCTTAGTCGTGGTTGGCATAGGTGCTGCCGCAAATGGCAACGCCGCACGTGCCGCACTGCGAAACGTTACTCCGCACCAAGCCTTTCATGCAACATGCCGACGAGGGCCATATAGGGGCCATATAGGGGCAATGTAGGGGTATAAGAAGTCCGAAAAAGTCTAGTTCGTAATCCAGTGTCCAACTTCCCTAATAGGGATGGTCCAACTTCCACAACGAAAATGGTCCAACTTCCACAA
>ERZ1032357.109-NODE-109-length-28640-cov-52.164492_pt1 | contig 28640 bp, 20 predicted proteins | sample MGYA00517100_ERZ1032357 | MGnify/ENA primary metagenome ERZ1032357 (study PRJEB33719, sample SAMN04262589) | wastewater metagenome | biome: periurban shantytown; feature: animal feces; material: feces | host: Canis lupus familiaris | place: Peru: Lima | collected...
TATTGATGGTGCGATCGTGGTGCCGCAAGGTGTGGAGTCACCCGGGGTGCAGTCGCTTATCGCGCGCGAGCTACCACTGGTGTTCGTGGATCGTTTGGTATCGGGAGTAAATTCGGTGCCATTCGTAGTGTCCGACCCATACCCAGGTGTTTGCGAGGCGGTTGCCGAACTTGTGCGCTTAGGGCATCGTCACATTGGATTTGTGTCACACTCGTCACTGGGTTCGTCCAATATAAATGAGCGTGAAGCGGCATTCCGTTCTGCTGTGGCACAGGTGACGCAGTTGGGGGAGGGAACTGCGGCGGTTGTCGACTGTGATTCTACATATGTTTCGCGCGAAGCAGGACTAAATGAACTTGTAAGAGCAGGTGTTACGGCGATTATTTGCGCTTACTCGCCTGACATGATCACGATGATTGGTTTGCTGCATGACCGCGGCATTGATATTGGTAGTGAAATGTCAGTGATTTCATTCGATGACATTGCCGTATTCCGTCTGCTGACTCCGCAAGTCGCGATTATTTCGCAGCAAGCTGAGGATATGGGTCGCCAGGGCGTGGATATGTTGCTCGACATGATTATAAATAATGATTGCAGTCGTGGTGAATCGCGCTATGTCCCGTCATCGTTTGTACTGCGTGATTCGGTTGGGGCTCCTATGTGGCGTGTGCCCTGATATTGCAGCGTTTATCAGGTGCATGAAGGCTGGGTTTATGCGCTGAACAGTGCTGACGTGCCGACATCGTTGACAACATTGGTAAAAGGTTATATCATAATTTTCATTAGTTGATTAAACGTTTTATCAATGGCGATGATCAACGATGATCGGTTTGGAGGAAACTCACAGAGGAGGTGAGCGGGCAATGTGCATATCGATTCAGCAAGACGCGCTGACAGCCGAACTGTACGTCAGCGTTCGCGACGCTGTGGGTTTCTACCATTACGACCGCGAAGACGCGCGTATGGCGCTGGATGGTGGGCTGTATTCCGTGGTTGCCTACGTTGATGGTCAGGTGGCCGGAATTGGTCGTGTGGTCGGCGATGGACGTATCGCATTCTTCATCAAAGATCTCGTGGTATTACCGCAATACCAAGGGGATGGAGTCGGTACGGCGGTGCTGCGCGCACTTATCACACGCATTCGAGAACACTGCTGCAACCATGCGTACATTGGCCTGATGGCAACACCTGGCAAGGAATCGTTCTACGAAGAGCATGGGTTCCTGCGCCGGCCGGCACCGGGTTATGGCAGCGGATTAGTCCAATTCGTTGATCCCGTTCCGCTCAGCGCAGCTGAATCCACCGCCACAAGCGGAATCAAGTAATCGGCTCGCCGAGCACTACGCATAACACGTATATCAACACACCACGAAAGGAACCGAACAAGCAATGAAGCAGATCCCTCTGATTATCGACACTGACCCCGGCATCGATGACGCCGTCGCCATCGCACTGGCAGTGTTCAACCCGCGCTTCGACGTGCGGCTGATTACTACGGTTGCTGGCAATGTCAGCATTGAAGCGACAACGACGAACGCGCTCAAGCTGATGGCCTACTACGGTAAGGATGTACCGGTCGCTCGTGGCGCTGCTGAACCGCTGATCCGTCAGCTTGATGATGCAAGCGATATCCACGGTAAAACCGGTATGGAGGGATTCGATTTCCCTGAGCCCAAAACTGAACTTCTGCTGGATAAGCATGCTGTCGAAGCAATGCGCGACGAGATCATGGCTTCTGCTGAACCCGTCACCGTCATGCCAATCGGTCCGCTGACCAACATCGCACTGTTGCTAAAAACTTTTCCGGAAGTCAAGTCGCGTATTGAGCGCATTGTGCTCATGGGTGGTTCGGTCACTCGCGGCAACAAGGGTGTTATGGCCGAATTCAATATTTTCGTTGACCCTGAAGCCGCCAAGATTGTGCTCACTTCTGGTCTTGACATTACTATGGCCACACTGGACGCCGGCTTGGGAACTGTGATTCCGCCGGAGAAAACCGCTCAGCTTAAGGATATGGGCAAGGTCGGTCTGATGGCTCATGACCTGTTCCAGCGCTACCGCAAGCGCAGCTTCGGCACCGGTCTCAAAATGTATGACGCTTGCGCAGTCGCATGCTTGCTGGAGCCTGACCTATTCGACATGACTAAGGCATTTGTGGACGTAGAAATCGCTGGCGAACTCACTGCAGGGTGTACGGTCGTTGATCTTAAGGGCTACCTTAAGCGCGAACCGAATGCCACCGTCACCACCGGCGTTCACGCAGATCGATTCTGCGACTGGTTCATGGACGGCATCGCCCATTGTGCATAGTCCCTTGTCTCTTCGACGCCGCTAACACCGGCGCCCCTGAGCGCATCAGTATTCGTGAATTCAACAACAGAGAATAAGAGAACAAAGAAAGGACCAGACCGATGGAACTGGTGATTATGTACCTCGTGGCAATTGCCGCGGTTGGCATTGTGGGCTTTATGCTCGTGAAGAAAATGGACATCAAGATTTCCCTATTCCTCATCGGCATTGTGCTGATGTACATCGCATTGCTGATGGGCAAGGACATCTCATTCACCGACTTCGTTTCCAGTGGTGTCACTTGGCTTGATCCGTTCAAGGTTGTAGGCGATCAGTTCGTGAGCACGCTCACTTCTGCTGGCTTCATCATCCTCATCCTTGGTGGCTACACCGGCTACATGTCCCATATCGGAGCCAATGAAGTCACGGTAAGTGTGCTCGCCAAGCCGATTGCGCACATCAAGTCCCCGTATATCCTCGTGCCGATTACCTTCTTGTTGGGCAACCTGTTGTCTCTGGTCATTCCGAGTGCGTCCAACCTGGCTATCATCCTTATGGCAACGCTGTACCCGGTGCTTCGCCAAGCTGGTATGAGCCTGCTGAGCGCAGCTGCAGTCATTGCCACTACTGCAACGATTATGCCGACCCCGCTTGGCTCCGACAATGTTGCCATCGCCGCTGAACTCGCTAAGACCGACATGTTCTCCGGCCTGACCGCCAGCGATTACGTCTTCCGTTATCACGTGCTCGTTTCCATCCCGACCTTGCTCGTCATGGCACTGGCACACTACTTCTGGCAGAAGTTCATGGACAAGCGCGCTGGCTCGGATTTGACCGACGGTGATGTTGACCTGGCTGAGGTTAAGGCTGTTGAAGGTAGCGCTCTCTACCGCACTGTGTATGCAATTTTGCCGCTGCTGCCGATCATCATGCTTCTCATCGTGTTCGCCATCACTTCCACCACCGGCGCAAAGATCGACCTGAGTGTTGAACTCGCTTCCATTCTCTCCTTCGTGATCGCCATTATCTGCGAGCTCATCCGCACTCGCAAGGGCAAGGAAACCCTCGCTGGCACCGAGTCCTTCTTCAAGGGCATGGGTGGCGCAATGCCGATTGTGGCACTGTTGGTCGCTGCTTCTGTGTTCGTCGTTGGTCTTAAGTCCATTGGTCTGATCACCGAACTGCAGAACGCAATGACCGGCCTGTCCGGCTCTGGTATGGGCTTCGTGCTGCCGCTTATCCTTGTCGGCCTCACTGCGCTCATCGTGCTACTCTCCGGTTCCGGTACTGCACTGTTCTTCGCGATGGTTCCGCTCATGGTTCCGCTGGCCGCTGCTGCTGGTATCAATGTGCTCGCTGTGTCCATCCCGATGGGTCTCGCTGGCAATCTGCTGCGCGCTGTCTCGCCGGTCTCCGCTGTGGTGATGATCGTCGCCGGCTCCATCAAGAAGAGCCCAATCGACATTGTGCGCCGTACCAGTGTGCCGATGATCGCTGGCGTAATCGTCATGTTCATCCTGTCCATGGCAATCTTCCTGCCGATGGGTGCGTGATGCTGATATAACCATCACAATCCGCTAGGCGTCAGTCGTCAGCAGAACATATCAATCGCGCAGACGATTTGGCCCCGAATACGTGCAATGCCCGGGATTTGACTTCAGACTCCGGGCATTTGCATACTCGCACGATTGTGTTTCCATCGTGATTTTGCTGAAACGTAGAACAAGCGCAGAACATAGAAGACAGGCCGAGACAAGAAGGCCGAAAGGAAATGCATCATGTCAGCATCATGTCTTGACTTGCTCGACCACCTGCACGGCAGTGTGTCCGTGGTCGGATCAATGAATGTTGATTACACGGTCGTTACTGAGCGGTTGCCGGAACCGGGAGAGACCGTCAACGGTGGCCCGCTGACCTTGTTGCCGGGAGGCAAATCAGCGAATCAGGCATCGGCGGCTGCGCGAATTGGAGCGCAGGTGCGGATGTTTGGTGCAGTCGGGGAAGATGCCAATGCGGATTTTCTGCTGGAGCATTTGCGCGATGCTGGTGTGGATACTTCGCATATCGCTGCCGTTGCAGGTCCCAGTGGCACTACGGTAATTACCGTGGACGCGAATGGTGAGAACACCATCGTATATTCGGCTGGTTCCAATGGTGAGGTGTCTGTCGACTATGTGCGCCAGTCATCTGACGCATTGGTCGCCGCCGATGTACTGGGACTGTGTTTGGAGAGTCCGATGGAAACGGTCACGGCATGCGCTCGCCTCTGCCATGATGCCGGGCTCAAGGTATTGCTCAACGATTCGCCATTCGTTGCTGAACTACCCGCTGAACTTATCGAGGCTTCGGACATTCTGCTGGTCAATGAACATGAAATGGCACAGCTGCTGGACATCGCCGAGCCTGACGATGACGATTGGGATGGACTGGACTGGTCTGATGTGGCGCGGCAGATGCATGACTTCGGCTTTAATCAGGCGGTAATTACGCTTGGCGGGGATGGTTCGGTAGTCATCGATGGTGATGATATCTATCGTATTGCGCCAGTTGCGGTTGAGGCCATCGACACTACCGGGTGCGGAGATGCCTTTATGGGCACGGTTCTGGCCGGACTTGCCTCGGGTCATGCGTTGGCGGACAGCGCGCAGTTGGCCTCATACGTTTCCGCGTACGCCGCGACTGGGTTCGGCGCGCAAGCCTCTTATGGTACTGCCGCTCAGATTCGTGAGCGGTTTGGTACGAATTGATTACTGAGAAGTGTGGAGTATTGCCGGCCGTGAATTGGTGCAGACCTAACACGTTCATTTAGGCGCTATGTAGTGTCGAATGTTCTCGGCGCGGATTTTACGAAGTATTGTCAGCAAATGCATCAAGACAATGGCGGCGGTCTGGGCAGGACTACGGCCACGCATAACAGTATCGAGTACTCGAATGAGTCCTATGACGCGAAAACTCGGACCGTGACGATGCATGCCGTTATCGACTGGAGTGATCCGTACCGATTCGGGGATTCGACCGGCAGTTTTACTGCGCCGGACATCACCGTTGTCTTTGACAAGTCCGGGAAAATCCAGCGCATTGACTCCACGGTCTGGGGATTCCCGCCTGCCCGATAATTATCGGAGGGCCTGAAACATGCACGTTCTCATCAGCGCTGCGGGTCGACGATGCTGCAACCATATGGCGTCATACCCGCATGACGTGAGTTACACTATGTAGTAAAGTTATTTACTGAAATACTGCGTATTGTTACGTACTGAGGCGTGGAAGGCTCAACTATGGTCACGATGAAGGAAATCGCACAGAAATCAGGCTTCTCGCAGGCCACGGTATCCCGGCTGCTCAATGGGGACCCGACATTGTCTGTCAAAGAGGAGACGCGACGTCGCATCATCGAGGTCAGCGAGCAGCTTGGCTACGCTACCGGATCACGCCGTATCGCATTGCCACGCCGTGTGGCCGTACTCGACAACGCCACCCGCGAGGAAGAACTGGCGGACGCCTATTTCGATGAACTACGGTCCGTGCTCGGCGACAATGCCAGAGCCCAGCACATGGAACTCACGTCGTTTTCCCATATCGACGATCTGATTGCCGACGCCGGTGATTTCGACGGCTTCATCTCCATCGGACCGTCCGTACTCTCTTCGGATAGACTGTTGAAGCTCCATCTGGTATTGCCCTATGGCGTATTCATCGACATCAATCCTGCGCCCAGCCTGTTCGATTCGGTACAACCGGATTTAAGCCAAACCATTTTGGACGCATTGGATATGTTGGTGTCCTCGGGCAAACGACGCATCGGCTATATCGGCGGTACTGGCTTCACGATGGGTTTGCACGAATATCCGGAAGACGGCCGATTAACCGCATTCCGCAATTGGAGCGAGCGTTTGGGGCTGGATGCGGAAGGCCTGATTTACGCGCAAGGCGCGTTCACTGTGGACACCGGGCGCACTCTAGGGGAGGAAGCGGTTAACGATCATCGAGATGACATGCCGGATGCGTTCATCGTGGCTGCGGACTCGATTGCAGTCGGCGTACTGCAGGCGTTTACCGCTGCGGGAGTGCTGGTGCCTCGCGATACCAGTGTGATCAGTATCAATAACCAGGCCATCGCCCAGTACACTTCGCCGACATTGACCAGTTACGATATCGACCAGAATGAGCTGGCCGATACTGCGATTACGATGCTTGCCGAGGCCATCTCCAGTCGGCGCACGCTGCACCACCATACCTTCATCTCCACCACCCTAGTGGTGCGTGACAGTTTCGTACCAGCACGATAAAGAAGCTCCCTCTGTGCGATAAAGAAGCTCCCTCGTCAGAGGGAGCTTCTTTATCGCTGTTAGAACAGTTCCAGATTCACGTCGAGCGTGTAGGCGCGATCGGCGGGCAGCTGGTACTGCTCATGGACGGGCGCGCCCCATGAATCGTCTCCGCCCACGCCCATTTGCGCGGCCAACAGGCGCAGGAACGTGTGACGGACCGGCGGCAACTCGTTCTGGTGGGTCGCCTCTTCCAGCATGAGCGAGCTGTACGGCAACAGGCTCGCCGCGAAATGTTCGCTGCCGGCCTGGCTGATACGCATGCCGTGTCCTTGGGCGTCAAGCACTTCGGCCCAACGCAAGTCTTCATGGTTGCCGGTCTCCTGCGGCACCAGATACGGTGCATTGTCTTCGGCCGCGGTGCGCTCGAAAATGCCGAGCTTGCCACCGTGCAGACGGTCGTGATAGGTTTCCTCGGGGCCAAGGCCGTAGAAGCGCAGGTTCTCGTACTGCTTGGGAAGTGTCCATTCCAATCCGAATGCCGGCAGCGTCGGCGCATCGGTGGCACCGGCATATCGGGCGGTCAGATGTACACGTCCGCTGGCGGCATCCACCTCATAGCGCACGGCAACTTGGGTTTCGCCCGGTTCGGCCAACGTATGACGAATGCCGCCAACGGGCACCAACCTCGTTGACGGCATTCGTCTTTCCAGGACACCGCAATCGCGGATGCATGCCGTTTACGCGTTGAATACGTATTGGTCAAGGCGGCGCATGGCCTCCTTGACGCGGCTCAAGGGCAATGCGAGATTGACGCGGATGCTGTAGGGGGCCTGGAACATGTCGCCGTCCTGCCATGCGACGCCCACATCCCAGCCGCGTTTCTCCAACTCGGGCAGGCTCAGGCCGTGGCGTTCGCACCACTGCTCGCAGTCGAGCAGCAGCATGTAGGTGCCTTCCGGTTTGGCCAAACTCACTCCTTGGAAATGCTTGGTGATGTAGTCGTAGGCGTAATCGACGTTGCCGGTGAGCACCGCCTTCAGTTCGTCGAGCCACTCATGGCCTTCGGGCCGGTAGGCGCCGATCAGCGCGTGCATGGAAAGCACGTTCATGTCGTTGTAGTGGCATTTCGAGCTTTTGGCCACGATGCGGTCCCGGAGTGTGGGATTGTAGATGATGTGGTAGCTTCCCACCAGTCCGGCGAGATTGAAGGTCTTGCTGGGCGCGTAGAACGCCACGGTCCTGTTGCGTACGTCCTCGCTGACCGATTGGGTGGGGATGTGCTGGTGGTTCCCCAGAGTCAAATCGGACCAAATCTCGTCGGAAATGACCACGCAATCGTTGGCCTTGTACACTTCCATGGCCTTCTCGATTTCCCAACGTTCCCACACGCGCCCGCAAGGATTGTGAGGGCTGCAGAACACGGCCACGTGGATGTGATGCTCCTTGAGCTTCCTGTCCATATCCTCGTAATCCATGCGCCATACGCCGCGCTCGTCCAGCGTGAGCGGACTGTGGACGATGCGGTAGCCGTTGTTTTCGATGCTCCGGGTGAACCCGATGTAGGTCGGGCTGTGCAGCAGCACGCCGTCGCCGGGGGCGGCGAACGCGGTCAGCGCACTGATCACACCGCCCAGGACCCCGTTCTCGTAGCCGATCGCCTCCCGGGTCAATCCGGTGACCCCGTTGCGCGTGGACTGCCAGTCGATGATGGAGCTGTAATAGTCGTCGGTGGGGGAGAAGTACCCGTAGGCGGGATGCTTCGCCCGTTCGATGATGGCCTGCGGGATCGTGGGCACGGTCGGGAAGTTCATGTCCGCCACCCACATGGGGATGACGTCGAAACCCTCGCGTGGCGGGTCCGGCGCGAATCCCGGGTCGGTGCCCAGTCCGTCGACCGCGATCGAATCCATGCCATGCCTGTTCATGATGGACGTGAAATCATACGTCATTGTCCGACAATCCTTTCTCGGTCCGTGGTGGCCGGTCCCAATCTAAATCGGGCTCCTGACGGTGCCGTGGCCGTGGGCGGCGATTTGACCGCGTGGCGTGTTAGGATATGCACCGTTGTGAGGCAGTGATCCGTTATCAGCGGGGAGTCTTCGGAAGAACGGCGGCAATCGCCCAGTAGAACCGACGGGATCGGCCCGAGACAGCCGAACACAAGCGGTCGCGCAGGCTCGCGGCTCCGAGTGCAACAGTTCGGAGCGGCGCAACCGGTGCGATAAGCGAGGTGGTACCGCGGTGCGGAGCGCATACCAGCGCTCGTCATCGTCCTCGTAGGCAGGAACGGCAGACATGGCTGTTCCGGGCGGAACACAGTCGGTTCCGGCTGCGAGGCGATTGACTAATCGGCCCACGGTTCGGTACGTGACATTCGTGAAACCAGCCGGCACACGTCGGCGCCCGGCAATCGCCATCAATGACGCTCCTGTAGGACCAGTGCACAGTACTAACAGGAGATTTACGGTGAGCGAAAACGTATATCCCAAGGCGAGCGAGGGCGGCGAGACCGCGCACGTCGCGCCGAACCCCAGCTTCCCCGACATGGAGGAGACCGTTCTCGACTACTGGGACAAGGACGACACCTTCCAGCAGTCCGTTGAACGCAACCCTTCCGGCGACCACAGCCAGAACGAATTCGTGTTCTTCGATGGCCCGCCGTTCGCCAATGGCCTGCCGCACTACGGCCACCTGCTGACCGGCTACGCCAAGGACGTGATCCCGCGCTACCAGACCATGAAGGGCCGCAAGGTCAACCGCGTGTTCGGCTGGGACACCCACGGCCTGCCCGCCGAGCTCGAGGCGCAGAAGGAGCTCGGCATCGACTCGGTCGACCAGATCGAGAAGATGGGCATCGACAAGTTCAACGACGCCTGCCGCGCTTCTGTGCTGAAGTACACCAACGAATGGCAGAACTACGTGCATCGTCAGGCCCGTTGGGTGGACTTCGAGCACGGCTACAAGACCCTGAACATCCCGTACATGGAATCCGTGATGTGGGCCTTCAAGCAGCTCTACGACAAGGGCCTGGCCTACCAGGGCTACCGCGTGCTGCCGTACTGCCCGAAGGACCGCACGCCGTTGAGTGCGCACGAGCTGCGCATGGACGCCGACGTGTACCAGGACCGCCAGGACACCACCGTATCCGTGGCCGTCAAGATGCGCGATGAGGACGACGCCTACGCCGTCTTCTGGACCACCACCCCGTGGACCGTGCCCACCAACTTCGCCATCGTGGTCGGCGCCGACATCGACTACGTCGAGGTCCGCCCGACCGAAGGCAAGTTCGCTGGCAAGAAGTTCTACCTCGGCAAGGATTTGCTGCCGCACTATGAGAAGGAACTCGGCGAGAATTACGAGGTCGTGCGCGAACTCAAGGGCAACGAGCTGGCAGGCCGACGCTACTACCCGGTCTTCCCGTACTTCGCGGGTGACGAGGCCGAATCCGAAGGCCACGTGCCCGGCCCGAACGGCTACACGATCTTCACCGCCGACTACGTCGACACCGTCGAAGGTACCGGCCTGGTTCACCAGGCTCCCTACGGTGAGGACGATATGAATACGCTGAACGCGCACGGCATCAAGAGCACCGACGTGCTCGACGATGGCTGCCGCTTCACCGCGCAGTGCCCTGACTACGAGGGCGATTTCGTGTTCGACGCCAACCTGCCGATCCTGCGCAACCTGCGCGCCGGCGACGGCCCGCTCGCCGAGATTCCGGAAGAGCGCCGCGCGATCCTCTTCCAGGAGAAGAGCTACGTGCACTCCTACCCGCACTGCTGGCGCTGCGCCACCCCGCTGATCTACAAGCCGGTCTCCTCCTGGTTCGTGTCCGTGACCAAGATCAAGCCGCGTCTACTGGAATTGAACCAGCAGATCAACTGGATCCCGGGCAATGTCAAGGACGGTCAGTTCGGCAAGTGGCTCGCCAACGCGCGCGACTGGTCCATCTCCCGCAACCGCTTCTGGGGTTCCCCGATCCCGGTGTGGGTGAGCGACGATCCGAAGTACCCGCGTGTGGACGTCTACGGTTCGCTCGAAGAGCTCAAGGCCGACTTCGGCGACTATCCGCGCGACAAGGACGGCAACATCAACATGCACCGTCCGTGGATCGACAACCTGGTCCGCGTCAACCCGGACGACCCGACCGGCAAGTCGCACATGCACCGTATTTCCGATGTGCTCGACTGCTGGTTCGAGTCCGGTTCCATGTCGTTCGCGCAGTTCCACTACCCGTTCGAGAACAAGGAGAAGTTCGAACAGCACTTCCCGGCCGACTACATCGTGGAATACATCGGCCAGACCCGCGGCTGGTTCTACCTGCTGCACGTGATGGCGACCGCCCTGTTCGACCGCCCGGCGTTCAAGAACGTGATCTGCCACGGCATCGTGCTCGGCTCCGACGGCCAGAAGATGTCCAAGCACCTGCGCAACTACCCGGACGTGAACGGCGTGTTCGACAAGTACGGTTCCGACGCCATGCGCTGGTTCCTCATGTCTTCGCCGATCCTGCGTGGCGGCAACCTGATCGTCACCGCCGAAGGCATCCGCGACACCGTGCGCCAGGTCATGCTGCCGGTGTGGAGCTCCTACTACTTCTTCACCCTGTACGCCAACGCGGCCAACGGTGGGGCTGGCTTCGACGCCCGCCAGCTGCGCGCGGACGAGATCGCCGGTCTGCCGGAGATGGACCGCTACCTGCTGGCCCGTACCCGTCGTCTGGTGCTGGCCGCCGAGAAGTCGCTGAACGAGTTCGCCATCTCCGACGCCTGCGATGCGGTCTCCGACTTCATCGACGTGCTCACCAACTGGTATATCCGCAACACCCGTGACCGTTTCTGGAATGAGGACGCTTCCGCGTTCAACACGCTGTACACCGTGCTTGAGGCGTTCATGCGCGTGCTTGCGCCGCTGGCCCCGATGGAAGCCGAGTCCGTGTGGCGTGGTCTGACCGGCGGCGAATCCGTGCACCTGGCCGATTGGCCGTTCGTGGTGGACGAGAAGACCGGTGAAGACACCGAACTCGGCCGTGTGCTGGTCGACGATCCGGCTCTGGTGGACGCGATGGAGAAGGTGCGTGAGGTCGTCTCCGGCACCCTGTCCCTGCGCAAGGCCGCCAAGATCCGCGTGCGCCAGCCCCTTTCCAAGCTCACCGTGGTGGCCGGGAACGTGGACGCCGTCAAAGCCTACGACGAGCTGCTGAAGGCCGAGCTCAACATCAAGAACATCGAGTTCTCGACTCTGGAGGACGCCTCCGCCCACGGTCTGAAGATTGTTCACGAGCTGCGTGTGAATGCCCGTGCGGCGGGTCCGCGCCTCGGCAAGCAGGTGCAGTTCGCCATCAAGGCCTCCAAGTCCGGCGACTGGCATGTCGATGCTGCGTCCGGTGCGCCGGTGGTCTCCACGCCGTCCGGCGACCTTGCGCTGGTCGAAGGCGAGTACGAGCTGATCAACCGCGTGGAGGAGGAGAACGCCACCGAGGCCGCCGCTTCGGTCTCCGCCGCTCTGCCGACCGGTGGCTTCGTGATCCTCGACACCGCGCTGGATGCCGATTTGCTGGCCGAAGGCTACGCCCGCGACGCCATCCGCGCCATCCAGGACGCCCGCAAGGACGCCGGTCTGGACATCGCCGATCGCATCGCCCTGGTGCTGACCGTGCCGGCCGCCAATGTGGCCGATGTCGAGCAGTTCCGCGATCTGATCGCCCGTGAGACGCTGGCTACCTCCTTCGAAGTGAAGGAAGGTGCCGAGCTGGCCGTTGAGGTCGCCAAGGCGTGAGATCGCTGAATTGAGTTTGCTGAGTTGTCAATATTGAACGTTGTGGACAGCCCAGTAAACTCGATACGCCAATTGATATGAGCTTGTCGTTGTGGTTGGGATTGTGTGGATTCCAGCCACAACGACAAGTTTTTTGTGTCTTCGCCAGTTTGTGTGGTGGGAAAGCCCCGGCGTCCATTGCCGGGGCTTTTTCGTGTGTGGGTATGGGAGGGGCGTTCTCCTGTTAGATTTGTTTCCGCCAAGAAATAGAACCGAGGAACAGAGGAACGCCTGTGCCCACCATATTAGCCGGCGCGCTCAAGCGCATGCCGGGCCTGCCCGCGAACGTCGTGGCCGGCGTGCCGCGCGTCGAGAAGGACCCGCGCGGAGGGGACGTCGTCATCGTCCCGGTGCGCCCGTACGCGAGGGAGACATGGACCGGTGCGCCAGATGTGGGGAGCGTGGCCGGCCGTACGACCGGCTGGGCGTGTGCCGCTGGCGGCATCTCGACATCGGCTGCGCCAGGCTCCTTCTGGAGCACGCGCCCCGGAGGGTCGATTGCGCGGAGCACGGGGTGACCGTCGCGATGGTGCCGTGGCGAGACGCAAGAGCGCGTACACGCGTGACTTCGAGCGGCAGGTCGCATGGCTGAGCGTGCACGCGCCCAGGAGCGCCGTGTCGGCGCTGATGCGCGTCAACTGGAAGAGCGTGGGCCCGATTCTGCAGACGCGTCCCTCTCGGGCATCGAGGAGTTCTCGAGGCTCGGCGAGAAGATCGACCGCCGCCGCTTCGACATCCTGCGCACCATCCGGTCCGGACTATCCAACGCTCGTCTGGAGGCCGTCAACAACAAGATCAAGACCACCATCAAGATCGGCTACGGCTACAGGAACCTCGGCAACCTCATCGCCCTGGTCATGCTCAGATGCGGCGGCCTCAACCTCCAACTCCCCGGACGCCAATAACCCGTAAGCCAGACCAGGGACCCACACCCACACAAACACCCGAAGAGCCGTTTTTTCGTATGCACTCCGTGATGCCAGCTGTGTTATTTAGGATGCCCGGAAAGACGCCAATCTTGACTTTGTCGAACAATGCACATCGACACGCCGATCGAACATGGCTTTTACTATCTACTTCATTGAAGATATGATTCCTTCTAGGCGAGCAGGCCGGACAAGTCGTACTCACCTAGAGACCAGAAATACTGGCCTTTGTTTCACGGGAAAGGTGCAGGTGATGAAGATGGAACTAATCGCCATCATTGTCATTCTCATCCTCCCGATCCAGGAGTATGAGTCTTTCTTCGCTATTAGAGGGTAGCAGATGAATGATGTTATGCCAGTTGCGACACCATTCACCTGATATCCTGCAGGGCGCACCATCGGCTGCCCGTGTCATCTCAGCAAGGTGTGGATTGAAAAAATGATGCAGATAGTATAGGTATCTCAAAAATGCGTCGTCTGTGCCTCCGATTCAAAGCGGAGGCACAGACGACGCAATCCATATTCCACGGCTTTTTCAGCACTGGACCTCTAATTTTCCGCATAATTACGTCGCGTTCGGTAAAAATTTACCGCACATAAAAGATTCGGCGATAATGGGGGGCACGCAGATGTTTCAATTATTCAGAAAGGGTGCGCAATGGGACAGGCATTGATGCCTAAGGATTTATTATTAGCGCGTAAAGATGATGACGGCAATACGCAGACGCTGTATGACCATTTGCACAACACAGCGGAACTGGCAGCGGGCTTTGAAAAAAGAAGTTCTGTTACGGCGTTTGCCGCAGGATTGCTGCACGATTCCGGCAAAGCTACGGATGACTTCAAACGATATCTGCTGACCGGCAACCGCAAGCGAGGGGAAGTCGTTCATGCCAAGCAAGGCGCGTTCATTGTTGATGATTGTGCTGCCGATTTTCCATCATCAGCAGCCAGTATGATAACCGCAGAAGTACTTGAGCTGGCAATCGCTAATCATCATGGTCATCTGCCGGATTGCCTAGACGCTTGTGGAGGAACTGCTTACTTTAGGAAGTTGACAGGCGAGAACAAAAAAGCCGAGCAGTACCACTATCAAGAAGTACTGAGCCATGTTTCTTCCTTAAACCTAGATATAAACACCAATTTCGCCAACAGTGTCGTTGAGACCAATAGACTGCTAGAAACAGTCGATTCCTGTGGTATTTCACCGCGCAACACAAGGAATTCTCGCAGCTTCTTCTTGGGCCTGTATGCAAAATACATCTATTCGCGGCTCGTAGATGCGGATCGAGTCGATGCGGCAAACTTCACGGCTCATCAACCATATACTTCGCAGACTCCCAATTGGGAAGAACTGACTCGTCGACTAGAAAATGCGATCAGTGGTTTTGATACATCGTCGAAGATCAGCAAAATCAGGATGCGTATCTCTGAAAAATGTCTTGCAGCCAGCACACGCGATACAGGAATATACCGTTTAGGTGTGCCCACGGGCGGTGGAAAAACTTTGGCCTCTCTACGTTTTGCGCTCCATCATGCCCAGGAAACAGGAAAACACCATATCATTTACATCACCCCTTATTTGTCAATTACAGAGCAAACCGTGCAGGTATTCCGCAATGTCCTCGATCTCGACAAAGACGACGAGATTCTTCTCGAGCATTATTCGAGCGTGGTTCCGGATAAAGATGACGAAAAGGAGCAGCAACGACGTCTCGCTGCAGAGCGATGGGATAAGCCTATCATCGTGACTACGATGGTGCAGTTCCTGGAAACTGTGATGTCTGCGAAAGCAACAAGACTACGCAAGTTCCACAACTTGGCTGATAGCGTTATCGTCTTTGATGAAGTACAGGCACTGCCCACCAATACCATTAACGTGTTCAACGAAGTCGTGAGTTTCCTCTCCAAGATTCTGGGTTCCACGATTTTGCTCTGTTCGGCCACTCAGCCACTTTTGGAACAAACCGACCGCAGAAATCTGTTGCTTTCAGATAAGCCTGATCTAATTGATCCCGACAATGATTATGCCGAGCAACTTCGTCGGACCAATATTGTCGCTTCATCGCAGGGTCTGACCCTCGATGATTTTGCAGCAGAAATTTATAGCAAAGCGTTGGATAACGGTAACTGTTTGGCTGTGGTTAATCTGAAAGGCGAAGCCAAACAGCTATATCAACTCGTCAAGGAACTAGACGTTGACCACCGGTTTACATTGGTGCATCTGAGTACTGCGATGTGCGGTGCACATCGCAAAAACCAACTTGCCGTGCTGAAGAAATGCCTGCCGAAAAAAACTGGAGATTCGGGCCAACCAGTGATTTGTATCAGTACTCAGCTCATTGAAGCCGGCGTGGACATTTCGTTCTCTTGTGTTATTCGTGCAATGGCGGGACTCGACAGTATCTTGCAAGCAGCGGGTCGCTGCAATCGCAATGGCGAATCGCAGATGCCGAGAAACGTTTATGTATATTCCATTAAGGATGAGTCAGGATTGAGATATCTTCCTGAAATCCAATTAGGGAAAGAGATCACGGACCAACTCATCCATGATTATCCGGAACAAGACTTGCTCTCTGCATTTATGATCGAAGAATATTACCGCGCTTTCCTTATCCGGTATCCAAAATTAGTGGACTCCAAATCACGGAACATTGGAACCATGGATTACTCAATCCTCGGAGGCGAAGAAACCGTATACGACCTATTGTCGTTCAACCGTCGCCGTCGCGGGTTGTACTGTAACCGCGTCGGAGAGCAATACCCATACGCATTTGCCCAGGCTTTCCAAACTGTGGGAGATAGCTTCCATGTCATTCCCGGAGGTACCACGGATGTTGTGGTACATTACGGACAGGCGATGGAACTGATTGACCAACTTAATGGTGAGGGGGATTTTGCATCCAAGATTAAGATACTGGGCTCATTGCAGGAGTATACGGTTTCTCTCTTCGATTACGAATTCAAGGCACTTGACAAGTCGAAATCGATTAGCGAAGCGAATGGAGATTTCGGCATATTAGTGCTCAACGAAGAAAACTACAGTCAAGACTTCGGATTCCTCTTGAAAGCGGAAATGCCGCTTCTGATGAAGTAGGTGATTATGGAAAAGCATCGCAACTCGATTGAATATGTGATATATGGCGACTACGCCTTGTTCTCAGAAGTTGCCACCCGAACGGGCGGAGAAAAAAACTCATATCAGATTCCAACGTATCAAGCCCTGAAGGGTATTACTGAGAGCATCTATTGGAAACCAACAATCGTGTGGATCATTGACGCAGTACGCGTGATGAACAAGATTCAGACCGAAGGCAAAGGTATCCGGCCAATCAAGATGAGTGGCGGGAATGATCTGTCGTATTACACCTATTTGAAGAAAGTTAAGTATCAAGTACTTGCTCATTTTGAGTGGAATGAGCAACGCGAAGACTTGCGTGTAGACCGCAACGAGAACAAACACCACAATATCGCCAAGAGATCAGTCAATCTTGGAGGCCGAAGAGACATTTTCCTCGGCACCAGAGAGTGCCAAGGATATGTGGAACCATGCGAGTTCGGTTCTGGCGAAGGATTCTACGACGGTTATGGTGATTGGCAGTTCGGCTTTGAGTTTCATAGTTTTATTTATCCAGATGAAAACCCGGAACATGACTTTATCGCCCAGTTCTGGCGTCCAATAATGCACGATGGCATCATTCAGTTTGAACGCCCCGATTCCACACAATTAGATCAACGCATTATCCGGCGCAATCAGCATGTCAAAGATTTTATTGAGGGTCGCAATTTTAGCATAGCGGAGGAGTAGACATGAGTTTATGGTCCAGTCTGCTGCAGACCTATGATGCAGTGAACAGTTCAGCAGGAATCACGCCTCTCAATGAAGACGTGAATAAAACCTTGTTGCCTCTTTATCATACTACGTTGAAGACTCAGCTACAGGTCACACTTGATGAAAACGGATACCCCACTATCAAGCGAGATAATGCCGACATTGAAATTATCGCCCCTTGTACTGAGCAATCCATGGGGCGCTCCGGAAAAGTGCTGCCTCCGCACCCGTTATTCGATCAGTTGCAATACATCGACACCAATTATGACCCGGTCAAGCATGAATCATATCTCAGCCAGCTTGCCAGTTGGAAAGGTGATAATGCAAAGTTGAATGCTATTTACCAATATCTTTCGCAGCATAGCGTAATCGAAGAAGCTCGAGCACAAGGTATTGGGATCGATCCCAAGAAAGATAGTAAAATCGGAGTCCGCTTTGCGGTACATGTTCGCCATGGTGATTATGAACCGAATGTTTGGGCGGATCATGCAATACGGGATTTGTGGATAGCCCATGAGGAGCAGGTGCGGCACGGTGCCAGTCTTGGAACTGATCTGTTCGGCGAGACGCTGTACAAGCCTTCCACTAACTTCCCAAAGAAGATTGTCAATGTAAACGGTAACGCCAAATTGATATCCGCCAATGACAAAACGAATTTCACTTTCCGTGGGCGTTTCGCTAATCGCGATGAAGCACTGAGTATTGATACCTTGACTTCACAGAAAATCCATACAACGCTGCGCTGGCTTGCAGCCAATAATGGCACGCTTACCGGTAGTCAGGATATTGTGATTTGGGCAATTGACGGCCATCCGACGGACAATGTTCTTGATCCCACTGGAAATTCCCGCGATGTGGCCGAACAGGTCGATGACCGTACTGATTCTGAAAAACTTATAGACGCAGACGTTCAAACTTACGCGAATTATGCAAAGCAATTCGGTAAGTTGTTGCGCGGTTATGGCAACGAAAAGGTACTGCAACAAATGCAGCAGCATAGCAGACGAATAGTCGTGACTATCTTCGATGCCGCCACTTCGGGGCGTCTTAGCGTTACCTTCTACCGTGAATTATCCCAAAACGAGTACATTGAAAGCGTTCTTCAATGGCACGAAGATGCTGCGTGGTACCTCACTTGTTTTGATAACAAAAACAGCGCATCTACCGATGACGAGGCTCCGCGCGGGTCCAAGAAGTCTTCCGATAAGCCGAAGCCAATTCCATACATCGGCGCGCCGTCATTCGCGGATATTATCAACTGTGTGTACAGCACTGACGATCACAGCAGTGATAGTTACAGACGCTTTGCCAAATATGTAAAAAAACAACTCGTAGAGTGCATGTTCAGCAACGCTGGCCTTCCTGCATCGCTCCTGCAACCGGCTTTCCACAAGGTTATTCGGCCATTGTCCTATGACAGTTTATCTGTCTGGCAGCACGATTTCGAAGTCGCCTGCAGTATGTGGAAAAAGTACTACATCGATCAAGATAAAAAAATTCCCCTAAATGAAAGGAGCAACATCACCATGGATTTAGACGAGAAGCGAACGGACCGAGATTATTTATTCGGCCAGTTGCTGGCGCTCGCTGACAATTACGAATACAGAGTTTTATTAAGGCAGAGCGGTGGAAGGACACCGGACCGCACCACTAATGCCGTAAAACTGATGAATAATTTCGTAGCCAAACCATCGACCACGTGGCTGACATTACGGCAGCAACTGAATCCATATATCATCTCCTCCACCAATGGGATGTTCTTCGAGAACGAAGTTGACGAGGTCATGAGCAAGTTCAAAGAAGGAGACTTCGAAAGCAATAAGCCATTGTCATCACTATTCTTGCTCGGTTATTCCCACAAACGCAAACAGCTTATCCAGAGGGCCGATGCCGCCAAGCAACTTAAAGAACAGAACATTGAAAATAAAGGAGAATGAGTCATGACTAGCTTGCAGCACAAAATTGATTTCGTACTGACGTTCGCTGTTGAAAACGCCAACCCTAACGGCGATCCGCTGAATGGAAACCGTCCACGTACCACTGCTGAAGGCTTGGGTGAAATGTCGGATGTGGCAGAAAAGCGCAAGATCCGCAATCGCCTACAAGACGCAGGCGAGCGAATCTTTGTACAGTCTACAGACCGTACTGATGATGGAGAAAAATCTCTGTCAGATCGTTGGAAAGCTTTTACCAAGACCCTAAGCAAGGAAGACCAGAAGGACCGAGAAGCTCTATCCTACAGAGCTTGCGAACAGTGGATTGATGTCCGCTCCTTTGGACAAGTGTTTGCTTTCAAAGGAAAGGAAAAGGAAGGCGATGCTTCCGTCTCCATTCCAGTGCGCGGTCCGTTCACCATACAATCTGCATTCTCTCTTGAACCCATCGCTATTGACGACGTACAAATCACCAAGTCAGTGAATGGCGAAACTACAGACACGAATAAGAAATCCTCCGACACCATGGGTATGAAGCACCGTGTCTCCGGACGTGCTGTATATGTGACCCATGGCAGTATCAGCCCTCAATTGGCAGAAAAGACTGGTTTCACTGAGAAAGATGCAGAGAAAATCAAAGAAGCTTTGCTGACTCTGTTTGAGAATGACGAAAGTTCAGCACGACCTGCAGGCTCCATGGAAGTGGTGAATCTGGCGTGGTTTACGCACAACAGCAAAGCGGGCCAATATTCGTCAGCGAAGGTCCACCGCACTGCCAAGGTTGATGAAGAAGGTGTCATCACCGTGGATACCACGCATATTCCCGGTCTCCATTATGAAGTACTCGAAGGTCGCTGAATCAATCCCGTCAGTATTGTCGGCATAAAGGAGCAACTGTGAAAGAGCCAACAGATTATCCAGAGGATGATTGGCTGGCTCTTTCCGGCCTTCAGCATTTTGCGTTTTGCAGGCGGCAGTGGGCTTTAATTCATATCGAGCAGCAGTGGGAGGATAACTATCTCACGACGGCTGGTTCTCTTGAACACGATAGGGCCCACGATTACAGTGAATCGGAAACGCGCGGCAGCTTGCTGATTATGCGTGATCTGCGTGTGTTTTCGCGGCGGTTGGGAATTACCGGTGCGTGTGATGTGGTCGAGTTCCGGCAATCGGAGGCTGGCGTACCGTTGCATGGACGATCCGGCACTTGGCTTCCTTACCCCGTGGAATACAAACATGGTGCGCCCAAGCAGACGGATGCGGATCGCCTTCAACTTTGCGCGGAGGCCATGTGTCTGGAGGAGATGCTGGCCTGTGCGATTCCAGAAGGCGCTTTGTTCTACCAACAGACCAGACACCGGGAGCGGGTCAGTTTTGACGAATCTTTGCGCAATCGAATCGTCACGATGACGGGGGAGATGCACGACTTATTCGCTCGAGGTCATACGCCGAAGGTCAGACCGTCGAAGGCCTGTCGGGCGTGCTCCCTGCGCGATGTCTGTCTACCGAAACTGGTCAGGACGCGTTCGGCGAGACAGTTCATTGAGGAAGCCGTGCGTGGGGAAGTGGAAATCGGGGAGAAGTCAGACCACATATGAAGCAGTTACTTAACACACTGTATGTCACCAGCGATGACGCTTACCTATCGTTGAAGAACGACAATGTCATTGTCCAGCAAGGAGATACCACGCTCGGGAGGATTCCACTGCGCTCCCTAGAAGGCATCATGAGTTTTTCTTATAAGGGCTCGTCGCCGGCGTTGATGGGCAAGTGTTCGGAATTTGGCGTCGGCCTTTCGTTCTTCTCTCCACACGGCCGTTACTACTGCTCGATACTTGGTGAGAAGAATCGAAACGTACTACTTCGTCGCGAGCAGTTCCGTTTCGCGGACGACGAAGACGCGGCCCTGCCTTTTGCGCAGTCGTTCATTATAGGAAAGATCTACAACTGCCGTTGGGTTCTTGAGCGGACCAAGCGCGACCATGCGCTGCGCGTCAACAGCGAGCGTATCGCGGAGCAAAGCGAGAAACTGCGGCAGGCTCTGCTGAACGCGCGCGACTGCACGTCCATCGATGAGCTGCGCGGCGTGGAAGGGCTGGCAGCCAAAGACTATTTCTTCGCTTTCGACGACTTGATTCTGCGCAACAAGGACGATTTCTTCTTCCAGCAGCGTAGCCGCAGACCGCCATTGGATCGGACGAATGCGTTGATGTCATTCGTGTACTCGATTCTGACCAGCGATTGCATCGCTGCCTTGCAGGGAGTCGGGCTCGATCCCTATGTGGGATTCCTGCACACTGACCGACCGGGACGTGCTTCCCTGGCCTTGGATCTGGTTGAAGAATTCCGTCCGGCTATCGCCGACCGTTTCGTGCTGACGCTCATCAACACTGGAGCGGTCAAGCCTTCCCAGTTCGAGATCCGAGAGAATGGCGGCGTGTTTCTTTCCGAGGGCGGGCGCAAAACCGTGCTTGCTGCTTGGCAGAAACGCAAGCAGGAGACAATCACCCACCCGTTCTTCAACGAGAAGATACCGTGGGGATTGGTGCCCCATGCACAGGCGTTGCTGCTCAACCGTGCGATTCGTGGCGATTTGGACGCTTACCCGCCGTTCATGTGGAAGTAGTTCTTCTTGGGAGGGTACTTTGGTCTTGCCGAGGGGCATTGGAGTTTGAGCCAACTAGAGATGGAAACCGGGATGAGGTGTTGGAATGATGGTTGTCGTGGCCTATGACGTCAATACGGAGTCGCCTGAAGGCAAACGCAGACTACGGAACGTGGCTAAAACCTGCATGAAATACGGCCAACGCGTGCAGAATAGCGTCTTTGAATGTTCGGTGTCACCGTCTGACTATCTGATTTTGAAACATGATTTGGCGGAAATAATGGACGAATCGCAAGATAGCCTGCGTTACTACAATTTAGGGGCGAAGTATTCTTCGAAGATTGAGCATCGCGGAAGACAGCGGCACCTGCCAATCGATGACGTGATGATGCTCTAATGTCGGTTCGTGTGACGGTTTTCCATGATGACTGGGCAATGCAAAACCTTACTGTGATGAAGACCAAGGCGGATAAAACGAGGTAGGACAGTATAGGACGATACGATTAAAATCGTGGCTGAGCATCGATGCTTGATGCTGCAGCCATGTGACCAGCGCGAACTCTGAGTTCTCATGAAATACTTGTTCTTTCGCACTGAGATTAATGAATGCTTGGAGACTGATTATGTTCTCCTCGTCGTTTGATAACTCAAAAGTGGATGGTCTGTTGATGTTTTTGGTTCGAGAATTTGTGTATTGAGCGATGTACATGGATTTTCGCGATAAAATCAGTTTTGAGAACAGACGGAGCTTCCATATTATGGAATGCTATGCCCATTCTCGCGGTCGCACCCCACTGGGGTGCGTGGATTGAAATACCGAGGCCAACAGCTACAGCAACCCTGACGGGGTCGCACCCCACTGGGGTGCGTGGATTGAAATAACCTGACCGGAGTGGGCAGCCTGGCCGCCTACAGTCGCACCCCACTGGGGTGCGTGGATTGAAATAACGATTTGCGGGACACCCCGTTGGAATCGTATGAACGTCGCACCCCACTGGGGTGCGTGGATTGAAATAAAAAGGAAAATCTGTATTGGGGTAGCACAGTTCAGTCGCACCCCACTGGGGTGCGTGGATTGAAATCTGTACGCCATGAGCCTCAAACGTCTCAAGCGCAAAGTCGCACCCCACTGGGGTGCGTGGATTGAAATGTTCCACATGTCCTGCAAGCCGTCCTCGATCTGGTGTCGCACCCCACTGGGGTGCGTGGATTGAAATCCGTCAAAAAACGCTTGGTTTAATCGATTCCTCGGTCGCACCCCACTGGGGTGCGTGGATTGAAATGATTTCGATGCACAAGTCGAGCGCCGCCGTGAAGTCGCACCCCACTGGGGTGCGTGGATTGAAATGTCTGCACCATCGGCACGGAGCCGTCCGGTACCGCGTCGCACCCCACTGGGGTGCGTGGATTGAAATTGCCACGCTCCTTCTCCTCCTCGGTCAAAGGCGGGTCGCACCCCACTGGGGTGCGTGGATTGAAATATCTACGACGAGGCGAGCGATTCGTGGGGCATTCGTCGCACCCCACTGGGGTGCGTGGATTGAAATCGCATGGAGTGGGACGCGCTTACCAAGGAGGAAAGTCGCACCCCACTGGGGTGCGTGGATTGAAATCGTCCGGCCAAGGCGGTGGAAGCATGAGCCTTTGTCGCACCCCACTGGGGTGCGTGGATTGAAATATAAGATTTCTCCCTTCAAATATAGTCCTATTATGTCGCACCCCACTGGGGTGCGTGGATTGAAATACCCTGGCCCACCCCGGGGAGCCGGGAGGTCTTAGTCGCACCCCACTGGGGTGCGTGGATTGAAATATGAATCGGCGTACCCAGTCCCAGTTGCCCCATGGTCGCACCCCACTGGGGTGCGTGGATTGAAATAGTGTGGTCATAACTAGTGTCTGTGATTGCGTTATGTCGCACCCCACTGGGGTGCGTGGATTGAAATGCGTATGCATCTAGTGATAGCCATGATGCTGATATAGTCGCACCCCACTGGGGTGCGTGGATTGAAATACGCGGCACAACTTTATCACCGTGTTTGGCGTCCAAGTCGCACCCCACTGGGGTGCGTGGATTGAAATATTTCGTCATAATTATCGCTGTTGCGTGGCGTTGTCGCACCCCACTGGGGTGCGTGGATTGAAATAGGTCGTACTCGCGCGCTCCAAGCGACAACCCGTCGTCGCACCCCACTGGGGTGCGTGGATTGAAATTTAAGGTTCTGCGCGGTCGGTACCGACGTGATGCCGTCGCACCCCACTGGGGTGCGTGGATTGAAATTGCCTTGGCCGGTTGTGATGAAGCCACTCCCGCGTCGCACCCCACTGGGGTGCGTGGATTGAAATACCTATCGGGACGGATTGACCACGTTGCAGTTGAGTCGCACCCCACTGGGGTGCGTGGATTGAAATATCCAACGTCTACACTCGCCAGCAGGCAGATGCAGTCGCACCCCACTGGGGTGCGTGGATTGAAATATCAAAGACAATGGTTCGTACCTTGGGGTATGCAACGTCGCACCCCACTGGGGTGCGTGGATTGAAATCGACGACGATCTATACGTGATGCATTCCGTGGGCAAGGCGCACCCCACTGGGGTGCGTGGATTGAAATAACAGCAAGGATGGCGTTTTCGTCATCAAAGCCGGTCGCACCCCACTGGGGTGCGTGGATTGAAATGCCTGTGCATCCAACCGTTTGAGAGTCGCCCGGGGTCGCACCCCACTGGGGTGCGTGGATTGAAATTCATACTCGTATGGTCTGGACGAGGAACTGCACCGTCGCACCCCACTGGGGTGCGTGGATTGAAATCATGAGAATCAGAGCCACAATCGCGATTCATATTGTCGCACCCCACTGGGGTGCGTGGATTGAAATTTGTTGCCGAGGGGCCGCACGGCCGCGTTCGACTGTCGCACCCCACTGGGGTGCGTGGATTGAAATCGCCTCATCAAGTGGGGCATGGTGCGCGACATCGTCGCACCCCACTGGGGTGCGTGGATTGAAATCGCCGCGCGGTCAACCACAAGATGCAGCTCGAAACGTCGCACCCCACTGGGGTGCGTGGATTGAAATTACCGGAACACGTCGAACTATTGGCGTCACGGCAGTCGCACCCCACTGGGGTGCGTGGATTGAAATAGCTACGCGGTGCTCAACCCGAAGGCCATCGCGGGTCGCACCCCACTGGGGTGCGTGGATTGAAATAATGCTCGCAGGGATACCAGCGCATCGATTTCCAAGTCGCACCCCACTGGGGTGCGTGGATTGAAATCGGGTATGCTTCGCCCCGTGTAGGATAAGAGGCGAAGGTCGCACCCCACTGGGGTGCGTGGATTGAAATCAGCCATGGCAGTATGGGCCCGTTTGCCGCAGCGTGTCGCACCCCACTGGGGTGCGTGGATTGAAATACGCCTGATGTGATCGCATCGTGGAAGGCGCTGCTCGTCGCACCCCACTGGGGTGCGTGGATTGAAATATGCTGGGCACGATCTGCACGTACGCCTGAGCCAGGTCGCACCCCACTGGGGTGCGTGGATTGAAATCGAGTCGGAGAAGATGACGCCGGACGGTTTCGCCCGGTCGCACCCCACTGGGGTGCGTGGATTGAAATAACGAGACCGGCGGAGACCCCGCACAGGCCATCGAGTCGCACCCCACTGGGGTGCGTGGATTGAAATACGCTGTTGGCGGCGAGCTTGTCGGCGTTAACGGTCGCACCCCACTGGGGTGCGTGGATTGAAATCCAAAAGACGTTATTAGTGCCTATTACTATAATTAGTCGCACCCCACTGGGGTGCGTGGATTGAAATTACAAGGTGCATCTCGACGCCGCGCCGAGCGACGAGTCGCACCCCACTGGGGTGCGTGGATTGAAATGAGTATGTGAGATTATCCGACCGCACACTATTGGACGTCGCACCCCACTGGGGTGCGTGGATTGAAATTGCTCGGCGTACACGTCATCGCGTACATAGTCGAAGTCGCACCCCACTGGGGTGCGTGGATTGAAATTATCTCATGCGCGAAAAATTCGATGGTCGGGATGAGTCGCACCCCACTGGGGTGCGTGGATTGAAATCTTGGCTGGAACGCTTACAATATGCCTCTTATTCGGTCGCACCCCACTGGGGTGCGTGGATTGAAATTCCGATGCGTAGTCCTCCGCCAGCTCCGAGTGCTGGTCGCACCCCACTGGGGTGCGTGGATTGAAATAGTGTGTGCATGGGTGCATTGCCAGCATGCTAATTGTCGCACCCCACTGGGGTGCGTGGATTGAAATATGATGACACTGTTAACCGGAACATCGATGAGTGTCGCACCCCACTGGGGTGCGTGGATTGAAATAATCCGTCCATCATCGCGTCGATTGCCGTCAACGCGTCGCACCCCACTGGGGTGCGTGGATTGAAATCTTATGAACATATAAGAACTTTATTGAGGTATTAACGTCGCACCCCACTGGGGTGCGTGGATTGAAATTTGCTCTTCACGTCACCGCCCACGCTCACGGGGGTCGCACCCCACTGGGGTGCGTGGATTGAAATCAGATTGCCGATGCGTTCGTAGGCCATTAGTCGGCTCGTCGCACCCCACTGGGGTGCGTGGATTGAAATTGAGTCGGAGAAGATGACCCCTGACGGTTTCGCCCGTCGCACCCCACTGGGGTGCGTGGATTGAAATGAGGGTTTCAGGCCGAGTGCGGCGCACTGCATGAGTCGCACCCCACTGGGGTGCGTGGATTGAAATCTCGGACAACGAAAACGCCTCGTCCAACGTGATTTGTCGCACCCCACTGGGGTGCGTGGATTGAAATAGTTCGGTGAGCTGCTTCAATCGCACGGCGATGTAGTCGCACCCCACTGGGGTGCGTGGATTGAAATTATCTCGAAATGGGCGGATTGCGTGCGATGGGTGAGTCGCACCCCACTGGGGTGCGTGGATTGAAATTCTAAGACTGATAGATGAGATAATGCCGGTGTTGAGTCGCACCCCACTGGGGTGCGTGGATTGAAATCGGTCGTCCCCCCGCGCGGTCATGCTTTGAGCCTCGTCGCACCCCACTGGGGTGCGTGGATTGAAATGCGTCGGCTGGAATCTGCTGAGTCAAAATGTCTGTCGCACCCCACTGGGGTGCGTGGATTGAAATCAAAGAGTGAATTGCTTAGTTCCATCAACCTTTACGTCGCACCCCACTGGGGTGCGTGGATTGAAATAGCATCGCCGCTGCCGCCGCCGAAGTGGCGCAAGTCGCACCCCACTGGGGTGCGTGGATTGAAATTGCATGATGCCGCCGTTGCCGTACTGTCCGGCGGTCGCACCCCACTGGGGTGCGTGGATTGAAATAGCAGCTTGGTGGCGAATCCGTAGACCACCTTGTCGTCGCACCCCACTGGGGTGCGTGGATTGAAATAAGACCTGTAGGCGGCGTCCGAAACTCCATTGTGTGTCGCACCCCACTGGGGTGCGTGGATTGAAATGACGTGTTGGGTACTCATACGGTTGGCGGTTCGGCGTCGCACCCCACTGGGGTGCGTGGATTGAAATCGGTCGGACGCGGTTGAATATCGTATTGGAGACGTCGCACCCCACTGGGGTGCGTGGATTGAAATAACCCGTCGATCATCGCGTCAATTGCAGTCAACGGTCGCACCCCACTGGGGTGCGTGGATTGAAATCTCATCGATATCCCCGTTATCAATGAGATGACCCGTCGCACCCCACTGGGGTGCGTGGATTGAAATTCGGCAATCGCAAATATTGCGGTGTGGAAACGAAGTCGCACCCCACTGGGGTGCGTGGATTGAAATAGCGCCGTCATCGAGGCCGGAGTCACGCCCAGACGTCGCACCCCACTGGGGTGCGTGGATTGAAATCGTGACGGTGAGAAAAGTAGAGTCCGTCATGGTGGTCGCACCCCACTGGGGTGCGTGGATTGAAATACCCGATACGGATGCTGTACGTTTTTACCGTCATAGTCGCACCCCACTGGGGTGCGTGGATTGAAATGAGCTGGTCAGGGAGAAAGCCCACGCCAATGCCGCGTCGCACCCCACTGGGGTGCGTGGATTGAAATGCGTCCTTGGACAGGCGGATTGTCTGATAGTCGGCGTCGCACCCCACTGGGGTGCGTGGATTGAAATGCCACGTTGCATGATCCGTTTGAGGTCACGCTGGCGTCGCACCCCACTGGGGTGCGTGGATTGAAATGACGATCCCGGCACGTCCGTCACGTTGACGGACGGTCGCACCCCACTGGGGTGCGTGGATTGAAATCGACACTCAGTCCACAGGCGGAGCGGCCGGAGCCTGTCGCACCCCACTGGGGTGCGTGGATTGAAATACCCGATAAAAAAACGATGGCGTTATCCAGCTGCCGTGTCGCACCCCACTGGGGTGCGTGGATTGAAATAAATATGGCGGGCCTTTGCCGGTGGAACGCCAGGTCGCACCCCACTGGGGTGCGTGGATTGAAATGGCTTGACGAATCCGTGAGTGAGTAAGGAGCCAAAGTCGCACCCCACTGGGGTGCGTGGATTGAAATCGCCATGCCGATCCAACCCGTTTCGCTGACTGGATGTCGCACCCCACTGGGGTGCGTGGATTGAAATTCCCAGTCGAGGTTGGCTGGCCGGTCCTCCTGCGAGTCGCACCCCACTGGGGTGCGTGGATTGAAATACGCATGGACAGGGAGTCCACCCACTTCTCGATTGTCGCACCCCACTGGGGTGCGTGGATTGAAATATCGGCACGATAGGCCATGGCGGCACCGTCACCGTCGCACCCCACTGGGGTGCGTGGATTGAAATACGGGAGACACGATGCCACTCGCATAGGAGCGTCCGTCGCACCCCACTGGGGTGCGTGGATTGAAATCACCGGAACACGTCGAACTATTGGCGTCACGGCATGTCTGTGTTTTGTCAAATTTTTGTGGGCCGTTTCGGCGTTTCTTTCAGTCCGTTTGA
>ERZ1032357.110-NODE-110-length-28628-cov-43.499493_pt1 | contig 28628 bp, 30 predicted proteins | sample MGYA00517100_ERZ1032357 | MGnify/ENA primary metagenome ERZ1032357 (study PRJEB33719, sample SAMN04262589) | wastewater metagenome | biome: periurban shantytown; feature: animal feces; material: feces | host: Canis lupus familiaris | place: Peru: Lima | collected...
CCGATTGCCATCAACAGCGTGCGAACTGGCAGCTCTATCTCGCCGAGTACGAGCTACTGCACGGGTCTGCCGACCAGGCTGCGCGCCTGGCGTCCGATGCCTCCCTCGAGCCGCTCACGCCCCGCATGGAGCGCCTGCGCGCCGAGGTCCTGTCGGGGCTGGAGGTGAGCGGGTGATGGAATATGCCGTCTTCAGGCTCGCGATGCGATCCTTGGTCTTCCTCGTCGCGTTTGCCCTTTGCGTCTCGCACCTCGTGCGCAAAAGGGACTTCATCGACGCTGTCTTCCGGAGCCCGGACGAGGTGAGGAAGAGCTTTAGCGGCAGGAACGACGTCCTGTTCCTGCGGGTCTTGAACATCGTCCCGATGGTCGTGGCGGTCGCTACGGCGGGCTTCCTCGTCGCCGCTCTCCTCGATGTGCCCCGGATTATGGGCGGGGATTACCTCAAGGTCGAGGGCGTCGCCGTCGGCCGCGCGCACGGCGGGGCGGACGTCCCGAGCGAGCGCCGGGGCATCTCGGTCCGCGACGGCGAGACCGGAGAGGTCGTCGACCTCACGGTGTTCTCCGGCTATGTCGACGAGGGTGAGAGGCTCGCGGTGGAGTACCTGCCGCACACGGGCTACGGCGCGATCGTCGAGCGGGGCTGACGGATATTTGATATGTTCGCTGACCGCATCGAAAGAGATGCTTGCGGAAGAAGCAGGCGGGTTTCCACTTGCTTCATGCCCGAATGCTCGCCGACCTCATGTTGGCAGGGGCTCGCAATCCGGTCTCAGATGCTTAGATCATATTGTTCATCTAATTAAAAAGCGCAGGTGAGCCGCTCGATAAGTATTTTTACGGACGATTTCCGCTCCATGTGCTATAACCATCTGCAACATCTCCGGGGATGCATGTATCGAAGGAGGGACAATGGAGGTCGGAAACCGGATTCGTCGCGAGCGGCAGCGCCTTGGGATTTCTCAAGAGGAACTTTCTCGCCGCGCATATGTATCGCGCCCAACGCTTTCGCATTGGGAAACGGGCAGGACGCTCCCTGACGCGCAATCCCTGCTGGTTCTTTCCGAGATATTCGGAACGAGCATTGATGAGCTCGTGAAAGGGGATGTTGCGGAAATGGAAGAGATGGTCGATCGCGAAGCGCGGGTGGCCATAGGTAGGACGCTCGCGCTTGCCTGCGTTGCCGTAGGTGCGGGAGTCTGTCTTGTCGCGGTCTCTTTTACCGCGCGCTATCTGGTGGGGTCCGTCGCATTTTACTCGATGACGCTTTTGGGCATGGTGATGGGCTTTACGGTGATTGCACGGGCGGGCGAGAGGGCCGTATCCGCTGCATCCGCCGCCGGGGTGCTTGCCGAGTTGGCTGCGGGCAAGTGCGCCGCTGCGGATAAGGTCGTGCTTCGTGAGCGATTGGCCCATGAGATCGCGCGCGATGGCGTGCGCGACCCATACGCTCGCCTTGCATTGGGCGCAGCGTGTGCGGTAGATATCGCATGCATGCTCGTGTGGTTTGCGACACTTATCCGGCCTGGTTTATTTGCATGATGTCGCCGTGCCGCCGCACACGCATGCCTTGCGCTTGATCGGGGTCGCTATGATGGGCCTGGTTTATTTCGGAGGTCATTGGGGGCATCATCAATAGCCCCAGTCGACGACCTTCCATGGGGCGCCTTGCGAGGGCCTGGTCAGAACCCATTGCCAGCCCTCGTATCTGTCGTTCGGCGAGAAGCCCTCGTCAGCCGCCCGCCAGTCGGTCGTGAATTCGGATAGCACGACGATGCGGTCCCCAGTGCCCTTCTGCTTGTGCTCAGGAGTTTCGTCCAGATATTGAGCTTCAATCTCATCGTCATAGCGGAGTTCTTTGAGCGCGCAGCCCTTGAACCCCGATGCGAACTCCGACTCGATGGCGTCGAACGCGGCTTCGATGTCCTCTTTGGCGTAAAGGTCCGTTGCGTGTGCGATGTGCTTGGCTGATTGCACGTTCCCGCCAGATGGAAGGAGGAGTGCCATGAGGACGCCGAGGGCGACAAGTGCGCTTGCCGCTGCGATAAGGACTTTCTTCCTGTTCATGCACCCTCCTGTGAGCGATGGTTCGAAAGATTGGGCTTCGGGCTCAGTTGCACCTTGTGGCTAGATTATAATTGGGCGAGGGGTTGGCTCGCGTTGATAGTCGCGCGAACTCGTTTGGAGTTTAATCCGCGGGGCTTTTGGATGCACGCGATTGAATCAAGTTGAATACAGGAGGCCCAGCGTATGCCGGAAATAACGAGAGATATCTACGTCGACGTGAACGCGCGTGCCATCGACGGGTGGAACGCAAAGGGTTGGGAGTGGGGTACGCCCTTGAGCCATGAGGAGTATCTCAAGGCTAGACAGGGCGAGTGGCGCATGCTGTTGACTCCCACCAAGCCCGTTCCGCCCGCATGGTATCCGAGCGACCTGTCTGGCCTGCGCGTGCTCGGGCTGGCAAGCGGCGGTGGTCAGCAGATGCCTATCTTTGCCGCCCTCGGGGCGCGATGCACCGTGTTCGATTACACGCCTAGTCAGCTGGAATCCGAGCGGATGGTCGCCGAGCGCGAGGGGTATGAGATCGAGATCGTTCGAGGCGACATGTCCCGTCCGCTTCCCTTTGCGGACGGGGAGTTCGACCTCATCTTCCATCCCGTCTCGAACTGTTACATAGAGGAGGTCAAGCCGCTTTGGCGCGAGTGCTATCGCATTCTGAAGCCTGGTGGTCGCCTGTTGGCGGGCATGGACAACGGCTTTGGATATGTGTTCGACTACCCAGCGGAGGAACGGGCGGTGTACAGCCTGCCGTTCAACCCGTTGAAGAATCCCGAGCACCTGGCGGCGCTCGATCCTGTTGAGGACGGCATTCTGTTCTCACATACGATGGAAGAGCAGATTCGCGGTCAGCTGCAAGCGGGTTTCCAGCTGATTGACTGTTATGAAGACACCTCTGGCAAGGGCCGCCTGCATGACCTGAACATCCCGACCTTCTGGGCGACCTACGCCGTGAAATCGCGTTAGGCGAATCGACCTAAACTGCTCTGGAAACTCATTGACAAGAACATATGTTCGATTATCATTAATTCAATGATGTTCGCGAGAGGGGATTGCGATGGCATTCGACTACAAGAAGGAATACAAGGAGTTCTACCTGCCGCCGAAGAAGCCGACGATCATCGAGGTCCCGGAGATGACGTTTTTGGCGGTTCGCGGCCACGGCGACCCCAACGAGGAGGGCGGGGCGTACAAGGACGCGCTCGAGGCGCTCTATGGCGTGGCGTACACCATCAAGATGTCCAAGAAGGGTGACCACCGCATCGAGGGATACTTCGACTTCGTGGTTCCGCCGCTGGAGGGCTTCTGGTGGCAGGACGGTGTGTTGGGCGTGGATTACGCTCACAAGGAGGATTTCAACTGGATCTCGGTCATTCGTGTTCTCGAGTTCGTGACGCGCGAGGACTTCGATTGGGCGGTTGCCGAAGCGACCGCCAAGAAGAAGCGGGATTTCTCGATGGTGGAGCTTCTCACCATCGAAGAGGGTCTCTGTGTCCAGTGTTTGCACGTGGGCGCTTATGACGACGAGCCGGTGACGGTTGAGGCCATGCGCGCGTTTGCCGAGGAAAACGGCTACATCGAGGATTTCAGTGACGAGCGCTTACATCACGAGATCTACCTCAACGACGCTCGCCGCACCGCGCCCGAGAAGCTCAAGACTGTGATCCGGCATCCGGTCCGCAAGGCGTGAGGGCGGGTACAGCGGTGCTACAATTCGTCTATCGAAGATAAAAACACAGCGCCCGTCGGGTAGTCGGGCCGTGGGCGTTCGCCCGCCAGTAACCTGCCTCCTTGGTTGTCCCTTCTTCGCGTAGCCCTACATAGAAGGAGGTCGCGGCTATGCGGAAGAGGGAAGTTTCATCGACTCTGACGGTCTACCATGACGGTCAGTTTTGGGTGGGCGTGGTCGAGCATGTCGAAGACGGCATGCTGAGCGTTGCGCGCATGGTGTTTGGCGCCGAGCCGTCGAATGAAGAGGTCTATACGTGGGTGATTGAGCATTGGTCGAGCCTGCGTCTGAGTGCGGAGGCGGAGCCTGTTGGACCACGTGTCGGACGGCTGTCCGGCAACCCCAAGCGTCGTGTCCGCGAGGCGGCGAAGGCGATGCGCCAGCATGGATCATCGACTGCTTCGCAACTTGCGCTCGCTCGCGAGCGAGAGCGCTCGAAGGAGGAGTCTCGATCCGAGTGCGCAGCGCGCGGAAGGGAAGAGGCGCGTGTTCGATGGGAAAAACGTCACGAGAAGAGGCGTCACAAGCACCGCGGGAAGTAAACGGTCCCTGTCTCCGTCCGCGGGACGTGGTTGGTCTGCCTGGATGAGTGGAAGGTGGGGTCACCGGCAGGACTCTCGAGTAAGCTCGCATAATTCGCTCTGTTAATGCGAGGATTGAAAAATCACATTGCCTCATGCTTGTTTTCGGAAGGATGGTGACCCTATGGGCTGGATAGAAGGGTTGAATGCCTCTGTGGACTACATAGAGGAGCATCTTGATGGCGATGTCGATATTGCGCGCGCGGCGTCTTTTGCGTCTTGTACCGAAGGTCAGTTCCGAAGGGTCTTTTCTTATCTCGCGGGGATGGGACTGGCGGAGTACGTGCGCAAACGTCGTTTGTCGTGCGCCGCGCTCGATCTGTCAAGGGGCGAGCGCGTGCTCGATGTGGCAGTGCGGTATGGCTACTCTTCGCCAACGGCGTTCAATCGAGCATTTCAAGAGGTCTTAGGCATGTCTCCCAGTGAGGCGAGGTGCCCCGGCGCCCCTCTTCTCGTCTTCCCGCGGTGCACGTTCGCCCTTACCGTTACGGGTGCGGAGCCCTTGCCGTGGAGGGTTGTGCCCCAGCAGGGGATGCGCCTTGTGGGAGTATCCGCATCCTGTGGAGCTGCTCAAGGTAACCCGCTGGTTCAAATGTCCTCTTCGGGCAGAGAGAGCTTGAGCAATCTTTGGGAGAGAGCTTCGCAAGATGGGGTTATCGAGCGGCTTGTCGCGCTGGTGGATGGGTCGGGGCCTCAAGGAATCCTCGGGGTCAACGTGTCAAAGGACGATGGCCAAAGCTACCAGATAGCCGTCGCGTCGTCACGTGAGGCGCCGGTATGGGCGGATGAGATGCATGTTCCATCCGGTCTTTGGGCCGTGTTCGATTGTACGGGCCCCTGCGACATGGCGACGGCGGAGTGCTATCGCAGGATCTATTCCGAGTGGTTGCCCTCGTCAGGATACAAGCTATCGGGAGACGTGAGCATCGAGGTGTATCCGCAAGGCGATTTCTCGTCCACGTCATATCGTAGCGAGATATGGATGCCCATCTCGAAGCGGATCGGTGCATAGCCATCCTTCCTTCTGTTCGTTGCGGGTTTGCCGCATGGTTCGTCCATAAGGACGAGGAGAAGGAGGAATACAACAATGAAAGAACCCTGTGCCGGTGAGGTCCATCAATCTGTTGGCGGGTTGATGATGGCGGGACTCATGCTCGCGTTGTTTATAGCTGCGCTTGATTCCACCGTGGTGGCAACGGCGCTGCCAACGATTTCGGCTGCCTTGGGTGGGGCGGCGCATTATGCCTGGCCTATGACTGCATATCTTGCTTCAAGTACTGTGTCCACGCTCCTATGCGGCGGCCTTGCGTTTCACTTTGGCTTGAAGCGGACGTATGCGTTTGGTCTGGCTCTCTTTGCTGCGGCGTCTGCACTGTGTGCTGTTGCTCCCACCATTGAGGCGCTTGCCGCGTTTCGCTTACTCCAGGGTATTGGCGGCGGCTTGTTAGAAGCCGGCGTTTTCATAGCCGCTGCCATGATGCTTCCGCCGCGCGATAGGGGTCCCTATCTTGGAGTGGCGTCTGCCATGTACGGTGTGGCGAGCGTAATAGGACCCGTGATTGGAGGGGCGGTTGCCCAAGGGCTGTCCTGGCATGTCATATTCGTTGTGAACATTCCGATCGCGATTGTTGCGTTTGCGCTATCGTCAAACAGTCTGCCAGGTAGGGGCGAAAGGTCCCGTGCAACGCAATTCGATGCGGCGGGAAGCGTACTAGCATCGTTGAGCGTATTGAGCCTTGTTGCTGTGTTCAGTTTGGCGGGTGACGCGTTCCCCTTGGCGTCGCCCCAGGCAGCCGCTCTCATGGCGCTATTTTTGATTCTTGCATTTGTCCTGTACAAGGCCGAGGCTGCTGCGAGTACTCCCGTGATTCCCATGGGACTGTTCGGCCGCCCTCAGGTTGTCGCAGGATTCATCTCGGGCTTTTGCGTACAGTTTGCGCTCATGGCGGGCGTGACGTATCTGCCGAGGCTTTTGCAGGAATCGATGGGTGTCGCCGCCGCCTCATCGGGCGCGGCGCTCATTCCCATGACGCTTGCCCTCATGCTTGGGAGCAACGTATCGGGCGCCCTGTTCAGGAAGAGCGGCAGACTTCGGGCGATCGCGCTGACATCTTCGTCTTTGGTCTTAGCCGCTGCCACAGCATTCATTGTTCGGGCGCAAGGCTTGACCGCGCCCTCTGTTACATTGCTTGCCACGGCGCTTGGTCTGGGCGTTGGCATGGGAATGCCGGTTTCCAATCTATCGGCGCAGACGGGGGCAGATGCCCGCGACGCTGGCAAGGCAACATCCACGGCGATGTTCTTTAGGGGATTCGGCGGAACCGTATCCACCGCTGTGTGCGGAATGCTTGCCCCTGTCGCATCCCCTGTCGGTACCGCGTGGACGTTTTGCGCCGTGCTTGCGTCTGCGGTGGTGGGCATTGCGGTGTCGATTCCTATTGCAAGGAGAATCTCGTCCTAAATGATTTCAAGGTGATGCTTGCATCAACGCCTAGGTGCGGCATTATTGGTAGAATTTCGGCGTTGCTCTATTTGCTCCATCTGCGCAGATTGGGCAAGATCGCCCCCAATAGCGAAGCACACTCGTCCACGGACCAGTCCATGTTCTGGGCCATGCGCGGTGCGCAGTCCTCGATCATCTCCTCCATGGTGGTCTCGTAGGTGTACGCGCCTTCGTCGTAGCACCAGCGGCAGAAATCGTCGGTCTCGGTTCCATCCGCCTCATGTCCGCGCTGGTCGGGTTCGGTGAACATCATGCCGCAGCTCTGGCAGTAGTGCTCGGGCATGTCGAGCAGGCGCGTCACGGGGACGTCGAGTTCGCGCGCAATGAGTTTGATCATGTCGATGCCGGGCTCGGTCGCGCCGGTCTCCCAACGGCTGACCGCCTGGCGCGTGATGTAAAGGCGCGCGGCGAGTTCCTCTTGGGTGAGGCCGCGTTCGCGTCGGGCTTGAGCCAGGGCGTCTTTAAGCAGGATCATGGCGGATCTCCTTTGATCGGGGCGTGGGCGGCGGGGTTTGATCCCGCCGCTTGCCTGCGATTATCCCGCGATGCGGCGCGCTGGTCGAGCAACGGGCTGTTGCTTGGAAGGAGGCGGGGCTCAATGCTCGTGCTATGCCTTCCTTCTCGTGGCGCCAACCCCTACGATGGCGACGAGCATCTCAGCGTCGGGCACCGAGAGCCCGCGTTCCCACTTCGAGACCGTCTGCCTCACCACGTTCAGCTTGAACGCGAGCTCCTCTTGGGACAAACCTTTCGATTTCCTGAGTTCGCGGATGTTCTCGTTTAGCATAGGGAGCCCTTTCTCTCTCCCGGTTCCTACGTTACCGCAATGCTATCCGCAGATGGTCCGTTGCCACAAGCAACGGGATGTAACAGCGGGCCGTAGCAGTGCGATTACTTGAGGGCGTGCGCTGATGAGGGTGCAGCTTGCGAAAGCAGGAAAGGGTAGGCGTTTTCGATTTGGAGCCCGTTTTGTCATCATTGCGAGTGAGCAAAGATGAGCCCTGCGGTTTCTTCGGCGCTTGTCTCATAATGACGGTATCGCTGAAAAACGGCACCAGGATCGCGAGGCCCGGTGCCGCCTAGAAACCCGCGAGTGGTGTGCAGGGGCGCCGAAAAAGCGGGTATACTAGTAGCGACTTGGGAGGCGTACGCCCTCCTGGAGTAGAAGCAGTGGGGCAAAACCCGCACGAACAGCCGCTCCGGCACAGGGCGGCTGTTCCCTTATCTGGCGAGTTTCACCCCTGTATCGCTAGCGAGCGATAAGGAAAAGCAGCACGATCGATAGAACGAGCGCTGATGCCGCAATAAGCAGCGCGGTGATTTTCGCCATGGGAACCCTCCTAACCCCCTGCAAGGACTTGGAGGGCACCGCCCATGTCGCTAGGTCTAGTATACCATGAAATGGGAACATATGTTCTAATTGGTAAGTGATTGCCCGTCTCGACGGCGTTGGGCGGTACGATTCCGCATTGCGTTTTTGCTGCGTCTTATCTCCTTGGCGAATTGGTGTGCAAGTTCCTACTGATTTGACGTTCCGGTCAATCTACCTGCGGTTTGCAACCGCAGGGTGCCTGCAAGTTGCGTAAAATGAAGCCTCAGGTTGGTGGTCATCGCCTCGCAGCAACCGTAGTGTGTAAGTCGCCGGCAGGAAAACACCGAACGCTGGGATGTCGGGGTGAGCCGTCGCAATGCGTTGGCATTGCACCACTCGAGCCGCCGTTCCCCAGCCAACGAGAGGACCCATCATGAGCTTTCGTACCAACCTGCAATATTTGCGCGCAGAGCGCCGCATGACCCAGGAGCAACTCGCTATGTTGCTCGGGGTGTCCCGCCAATCCGTCACCAAATGGGAGGCCGAGAAGTCCTACCCGGAGATGGACAAGCTCATCAAGATGTGCCAGATCTTCGAGTGCTCGCTGGACGATTTGGTGACCGGCGATGTGTCCCGCTGCGGAATCCCCGTCCGGGAGGACTTGGATGGCCGCCCCACGGCATGCGCGCCCACAGCGACCGTCGACGGCGATGTGCCCGCGGCTCCGCTAGCCGCCGCGCCGCACGACGCTTCGCTCGGTGCGCCCGCGTGGCCCGCGCGCGCATTTTCTAGAGGCGCCGCGTGCGCTATTTCCGCGGGTCCAGCTACGGATGTATGTGGTTACGACGAGCACATGGTCACCTTCGCGCGCAAAATCGCGATCGGCGTCGTGCTCTTTATCCTCGGTGCGGCGGCCGCCATCTTCACCGATGAGGTCATGCACTCGGACGGCATCGTCCTTTTCGCGACGTTCGCGTTCGTTGCCGCCGCCCTCGCGTTTACCATTCCCGCGGGGATCGACCATGCCGCATTTGCCAAGGCGCACCCCTACGTCGCTGATTTCTATACGGCGGAGGAGAAGGCGACTGCTCGGCGCCGCGCCTCGATCGCAATCGTGGCCGGCATCGCGGTGATTCTGCTCGGGGTTGCCGTGGCAGGTTTGTTCGAGGTTGAGTCCAACGTGCAGGTATACGGCAATTCGCTGATGATGGTGCTGGTCGCGTTCGGTGTCGGGATGATCGTCCATTGGGGCATGCTCTGGGGGCGCACGGACCTTGCGGACTACAACAAGGAGTGGCTCGAGACCGTTGCGCTGAGCGATGACGAGCTGGCGCAGCTCGACCAGCAGAGTCGCGAGGCGTACCTGCGCGCTAACAATCCCAGGCGTCGCGGCACCGCCGACCGCAAGGGGAAGGCCTGCATGGTGATCATGCTCGTCGCCACGATGGTGGCGCTGGTATGGCTTTTCGCTGCGTCCGCCATGGGTGCGTCCAAGGGCGTCTCCGGATTGTTCTGGCTTCCCTGGGTCGTCGGATGCCTGGGGAGCGGAATCGCCCTGGTCGTCATCGATGACGACGATGATGCCCAGGCCGAGGACGGACGCTGTTTTTAATCGAAAACCTCGATTTCGAAACCTCGATTTCGTGCCTGTCCCTTATTTGAGGCGCGCCCCGCGACACCGAGCATTCGGTTGCCGCGGGGCGCGTCCGTCTAGTTCAGCAACCCCCATGTGGCAAAGCCGATCACGCCGCCGATGATCGCTGCGGCGAGGAAGGCTAGCAGGTCATACGCCAGCCGGTGCTTCGTCGGCCATGCGCGGCGGGGGAGTGCCCGCGGGTCGCGCTCGATGTCGACCTCACCCTTCATGAACGCGAGGATCTCGCGGTAGGTCACTAGGTCGTTCTCGCGCTTGATGCGTTCCAGGACCGTCGCGACGAGAAGCGCGCCAACCGCCGGAGCAAACACCATCCCCGCTGCAGGGCCCGTGCCCCAAGCCCTTTCCAGCCAAGTAAAGGCGGGCGACAACAGCAGGGCAAATGCCAAGACAAGTAGTGCGACCATGAGCAGGGCGAGCCGTACCATGCGCTTTCCCGCGAGCTTGCGGTCCCTCTCGACAGCCTCTTCCATAACGGTCACGTCTCCCTTCACGAGCGTGTCTATGGAGGTGCCGAACAGGATACTCAGCATGAGCAGGCTCTGGACGTCCGGATACGTCTTGTCCCGCTCCCAGTTGGAGATGGTCTGGCGCGATACATAGAGCTTCTCGGCGAGCTGCTCTTGCGAAAGGCCCATCGCCTCGCGTCGCGTCTTGATCTGGTTGCTGATGTCCATCGTCACCTCCCGGTCGTGAAGGAGCGTCCCGCTGATCTGCCGCGGGCGCCATCGAATCTGTTGTACATCTTACGCGGCGAGGTCCGCTAGGCGCTGCAAAATCTGTTTTGCGCTATCGCTACCTGCGGAAATTAACGCTGGTTGAGGCGGAGCGAGGACTGATCGCACGAGGGATGGGGCACCTTTTGATCGAGCGGACCATGTTGTGCGCGTATGCACTCGGTGGAATCTGACCTAGTAATTCCACTGAGAGACTTCGTGTACGTAACTTGAACGTTCTTCATGGTGTATGGTTATATAATATAAGATATATACCCGCAGTATAGTGAGGAGGGGCGCACGGTGCGTTCATATGACATCGTCCAAAAGGAGCAAGACCTCGCGACGCTTGAGTGGGGCGAGCGCGTCAATTCGTCGGGAACGGCGGGGACGTACCTCAAGGCACGTACGGGGCATGGCGCGCGTGCCATCTACTACAAGCTGCCTCGGTACAACGGAATCGAGTTTGATGGACACGAGTGCATAAACGAACTCGTCGCGGCACGTCTGATGCGGCTCCTGGAAATCGATCACTTGGAATATCGCCTCATCCACGCGCGCGTTGTGGTTGATGGCCGAGAGCGGGGGGTCTGGCTCAACAGCTCCAAGAATTTCCGCAAGCCAAGAGAGCGCAAGCTGTCCCTCTCCGCATATGTGAGCCTCTACGGCGAGCAGGGCGCAACGCCTTATGAAGTGTGTCGCGCACACGGTTGGGAAGGGCAAATCAAGCAGATGATGCTCGTTGACTACCTTATTGCCAACCGCGACCGGCACGGCTCGAACATCGAGGTCATTTTGTCTCCCGACGGGTCGGCCAGGCTTGCGCCCATTTTCGACAACGGCCTGTCTTTCGTCGCCCCCTTCGCGGGGCAGCGGGATGCTATCGAGGCATTCGATCCACTCCGTCGCGTTGCCACGACGAACTACATCGGTTCGCGTTTCTTGGAGGACAATCTGCGCGATATCGCTCCGGTAGAGCTTACGCATGAGCTTAAGTTAGAAGATCGTGCCGCGCTGTTCGCCGGGTTGGAACATGCTGCCCCGGATTACCTACTCGAAAAAATGTGGGAGATCGTTCGAGAGAGATGGTCTTACTATGCGGCGCTTTGAGTTGATTGACGGTGAGGGGCGGGAGCTGCGCCCCAGTGCGATTATTTCATATGACGAAGCGACCGGCGCGTATGGCGCTCGTGTTGAGGATTGGGCGGAGCCGGGGGACGTGCCGGCGATCTTCGCGGCGTTTGTCGCCCGAGGGGAACGGGACATACCGAGCAAATGGGTTCAGGCTTGGGTCGATGAGCGGATCGCTCCTCCAGGCCGTCAGAATATCGGTGAGGTCCTCAGGTCTCACGGGTTGATGGAATATGATTCCGCTGCCCTGCTCGCAAGCAGTGCAGGGAGAAGCTCGCAGGACGGGTTTTACTTGCGTGAGATTGGGACATCCACCAAAAGCGCTCGGTGCCTTGGGCGTTTAGTCGAAAAGGAGCGCCTTGCGGCAGGGAAGACGCAGGTCGATCTTGCCGGGCAAAGTGGAATGACCCAGACGGCGGTGAGTGTTCTTGAGCGCGGCGGCGCCAACCCCACGCTCAAGACGCTTGAGAGAATTGCCGATGCGCTGGGCAAGAGCCTGGTTATCAAGTTCGAATGAACGCGCAGGCTTACCCGGGCGTCTGTTCTCAAATCAAGACCCCGGTCATGCAAAAGCGGCGAGGACGTCTAGCTTCCTCGCCGCTCGTGATATGCGTGAAGATCGCCTTTAGCTCAACATCTTGGCAAGCATGCCGATACCGACGCCCACCAGGCCGCCGGCGATCGCGCCGATGATGATCTGAACCGCGTTGCGGGTCCCCTTTACCCAGGGGTTCATCTCGCGCTCACGACGGCCCTCGAGTGTGTCGCGTTCGACCTGCTCACCGCGGCTGAACGCCAGCACCTCACGGTACGTGATGAGGTCGTGCTGCCAAAAGGCTTTATACACGCTTCTGACCTGCTTATGCTCTGCGGTTCGCGTCGCCCTTCAGCTCTGGTGGTCTCGGAGCTCGATGGAGAGGCGACCGTCATCTACCCTTGCCTCGAGCGACATCCCCATGGCCTCGGCCAGCTTGGCAGATGTCGCCAAACCGAGCCCCGAGCCCCCGCCCTGGCGTGCGGAGTCGGCCCTGTAGAACCGATCGAAGAGATGCTCCACATCCAGCTCATCGGGATGTTCGATGGGGTTCGAGATGGAGAGGATGGTCTGTTCGGGCGTCGCCGCGATGCGGAGCCCGGGTGCGCCGGAGCCGTATCTTAGCGCGTTCGTGACGAGGTTCTCCACGATGCGTCCCAGCGCCTGCCGGTCGGCGTCCACGATGCGCGGCGCATCCGTCCCCGATACGATCGGCTCCCATCCGAGCCGTTCGAAATCCGGGTAGTGCCCGAGAAGACATTGCTCCACGACCTCGCGCAGTTCGACGGGTTCGGTGTCGAGCGCGAGGTCGGGGTCGCTCGCCTTGGTGTAGGAGAACAACGCGTCGAGGAGCTCGGAGGTCCGGTCGATGCGCTCGACCGCTGCGTCGATTCGGCGCAGCTTGAGCTCGGGGTTCGTCTCGTCTGCGGCGAGCTGCAGATAGCCCTTCGCTCCCGTGAGCGGGGTCCGGATGTCGTGCGAGAGCGCGGAGAGGTCGCGCTGGAAGTCCCGTTGGGCGCGCATGCCGTCTATGTGCGCCCGCATGGTGCGGTCGAGCTCGCCGTTGATCGCCTCGGTGAGCTCGGTGACACCGGGGGCGTGCGAGCCGATGGTGATGCGCGCGTTGGCGGACGTGCCGCCGTCCCGCCTAGCGTCGAGCAATCGCGAGATCCGGCGGAGCTCGGGCGCATATGTCGCGGTCGTGATGAGAGCGCCCGCAATGACGCCTATTACGAGCATGAGTACGGCGAGTGCGCCTGGGGACACGATGCCTCCTTGGTGTCGCGCCGTCCCCCTGATGCGCAAGGGGACGGCGAGGAATCTATCGATAGGATAGTCGGGTTTTGGCGTTGACGCAGTGCGGGGCAAAGGGTGATTTGGGGAAGTGCTGAATCGAATGCCCTGAAGGATCACAAGTCCCGCTTGCTAGCGATGAGCAGGAACGCACCTCCGCCGATCGCGGTCCACAGCAGGCCCGCCAACGCGCCCCACAGCCACGTGGGGACGGCGCCGATGAGCGGCAAGGTCTGCGCTGGATCGAACATGGCTCCCGCCCCGAGTTTGAAGGCGGCGATGACTATGCTCGGCATCCAATTGGCGACGCCGGCGATGGCGGAGAGCAGCGGCTCGAGCGCGGGGGCGACTTGTGCCCCCATATTGGACGCGAACGTGAGCACGATGGGAACGACGCCCATGAGCAGGATGAACGTGAGGGTATAGGCGGGCAGCTTCTTGCGGAAGAGCAATACGAGGGGAAGCGGAATCACCGTGAGGGCCCACACGGCGAGCCAGCCGCCGAGCAGCCACAGCGCGAACTCCGCCGCCCCGTCGTACGCGGCGAAGGAGAGGCCCAGGGGCAGGGTGAGGAGCAGCAGCATGCAGATGAGGTGGCACACGACGCCCGCGATGAGCATCATGGCCGCCCAGATGCCTGAGAACACGACCTTCTCCACGAAATAGGAGAAGCGCCCAGTGAGCGAGGATACGAGCGATTTGACGTAGCCGTCGCTCAGATCGGCGAAAATCCACTCGACCATGCCGAAGGCGCTCGCCAACCCCACGACGGAGACGGAGCCGAACATGGACGAGCCCAAAAACACGGAGGGCGTGGCGATGGACTCGTTCACGTTGATCGCCTCGAGCTCGCCGAGTCCCTGCGAGATGATGAAGGCGTTGAGCCCGACCTCGAGGATCGCGACGCCGAGCACGACGGAGAGGTACTGCCATAACGGCCCGCGGAACCCGCGGAAGCGCGTGCAGCGATAGAGGTCCGAGCGAAGAAGATTCAGCATGGTCTACCTGCCTTTCCGGGCGGCGAGGAGGATGTAGAGAAGAAGCGCGATGAGCGCGGCGTCGATCAGCAGGTTGATCGCGGGGGCCAGTTGCCCCAGGGTCGGGAGCGCAATGCGCACGCGGTCGAGCGGCCCCATCAGCACATGCGATGCGTGAACCAGTCCGATCTGATCGGCGATTGCGCTGAGGAACGCGGGGCTAATCATCGGGACCGCCCATCAACTCGACGAAGAACTCCTCGATGTCGCGCTCGATGCGCGTGAGCTCGAGGACGAGCAGTCCGGCTTCGGCGAGGATGCGGGAGACCTGCTCGGTCGATGGCATCCCGGATGCCTCGGGATCGCCTGCCGCCCCGCCAAAGCTCGCCGTCGCGTGCCGCGCGTTGCCGCTCACGAGAACCGCCCCGTCGGGTTCGGCCCGCAGCGTCGCGGTGGGCAGATGCTCCTCAAGAACGGCGAGCGAGCGCGCGGGGTCGGTGGTCTTCACGCGGATGGAGCTGCCGCATTCCCGATGCAGCTCGTCCACGGAGAGCTCGCGGACCATGCGGCCCGAACAGATCACGCCGAAGCGCGTCGCCATGCGGTCGAGCTGGTCGAGGACATGGCTCGAGATGACCATGGTCACGCCGCGCTCGCGGTTGATCTGCACGAGTGCACCGCGCATGTCGCGCGTCGCCTCGGGGTCCAGCCCGTTGAAGGGCTCATCGAGCAGGAGCAGGTCCGGCCCGCCCACGAGTGCGAGCGCGAGTCCCAGGCGCTGCTTCATGCCTAGGGAGAACTTTTTGACGCGCAGGTTCCCCGTGTCGGCAAGGCCGACGAGCTCCAGCAGCTCGCGGCAATGCGCCTCGGGACGCACAACGCCGACGGCGATCGCCTTGCACATAAGGTTCTCGAGCGCCGAGAACGTGGGCAGGATGCCCGGGTCTTCGATAAGTGCGCCGATGCGGGAAAAGTCCTGTTGCGAGTTGCGCGTGGCCTGTGCGACGTCTGCGACCCCTCGAGTCACGCCGAACAACTCGATCTCGCCCGAGGTCGGTCGCACGAGCCCGGCCATCATCTTCATGGCGGTCGACTTGCCAGCGCCGTTCTTACCCACGAAGCCGTAGATCTCGCCGGCGGCGACGCGCATGTCGAGGTTGTCGACGGCGCGCTTGGCGCCGTAGCTCTTGGTGAGGGAGCGCGTCTGGACGACGTTCATGTCTGCCTCCTTGCATCCTGTCCTTCATCTTGACTACAAGGATGCGGTTCATGTCTTGATAAAGTCCGAAGCAACCCTAAAGAAAGGGTAAAGTTCGGCTCGGCTGATCAGCGCTACGCCTCGTCAAGTTTGAACCCGATGCCCCAGACGGTCTTGATGTATGCGTCGGTGCCCGATTCCTTGAGCTTGGCGCGGATGTTGGAAACGTGGACCGTCACCGTGCTGTCATCGCCCGCATAGGGTTCGCCCCAGGCCTTCTCGAAGAGGTCCTGCTTCGAGAAGGCGCGCTTGGGCTGGCGCATCATGGTCTCGAGAAGGTTGAACTCGATGCGGGTGAGAGGGAGGAAGTCGCCTTTCACCGCGAAGGTGCGCGAGGACGGGTCGAGCATCCAGTCGCGAAACGAGATCGCACCTCCAGTGCTCTCGGGTGCAGCTGCGTTATCGCGCGCCTTGGATTCGGGGTGTTTCGCTCGATGCCGAAGCTGCACCTCAACGCGCACAGCCAGTTCATCCAGGTCGAAGGGCTTGGTGAGGTAGTCGTCTGCGCCGAGCTTGAGCAGCTCAACGCGGTCGGCGGTCGAGGTCCTCGCCGATATGACGATCACGGGCAGCGCGGAATCGACTCCCCGAACGGTGTCGATGATCTGTTCGCCCGTCGCCCCGGGGAGCATGAGATCGCATATGACGAGGTCGTAGGGGAGCGTGCCGCCGCCGGCGTCGAGACGCATGAGCGCTTCCGTTCCGGAGAAGGCCTGCGTGCAGGTGTGTCCTTGCCGCGAGAGCTGGGTGGAGATGATCTCGTTGATGTCGGCGTCGTCTTCGACGACCAGGATGTTCGCGGCCATACCGGTCTCCTTGTCTGCGATTTGTCCCGGGCGCGTTCATTATCGTCCACAAATGTAACAATCCCCTCGAAAGCAGATTCCTTTCGAGGGGATTGCATGCGGTTGGTTCGCTTACGGCGTAGAATCGCCCTCCGGTTTCTCCTTCGCGTCGCGCGAGCGCCCTGCCTTCTTAGGCAGTCTTCCCGCGCGCTTGAGGGCGTCGCGCAAGATCCACTCCACCTGGCCGTTGGCGCTGCGCATCTCATCGTCGGCCCAGCGTTGGACGGCCTCCCATATGACGGGGTCTATGCGAAGGGGGTATTGCTTGCGTGCCATGTTCCTATCGTCTCTATCCCAGCGCCTTTCCCAGGCACCGCATCTTGGGGTTCAATCGTCGGGCGCCGCACGCTTGGCGTGCGCCCTCCTCTTTCGCCCCAATCTGCAGCACCTGGAAAAGGCGTACACGCGAGTAGATGTTAGTACAGAGAACCTGCGTTCAGTACCGGGTGCGCCTCGGATTCACCGCAGAGAACCACCATGAGGTTGCTGGCCATCTGCGCCTTGCGCTCGTCGTCCAGCTCGATGGTGCCGCCGGCGGCCATCTCCTTAACGGCCATGTCGACCATGGAGACGGCGCCCTCGACGATCTTCTTGCGCGCGGCGATGACGGCCTCGGCCTGCTGGCGGCGCAGCATCGCCTGGGCGATCTCGGGGGAGTAAGCGAGGTGCGTGAGGCGGGCGTCGTCGACCTCGACGCCGGCGGGCGCGAGGCGCATCGCGAGCTCGCGACGAAGGGCCTCGGAGACCTCCTCGACGTTGGCGCGAAGGGTGATGGCGCCGGCGGCGTCGGACTCGTCCTCCAAGTGGTCGTAGGCGTACACGCTCGCCACGTGGCGCAGCGCCGTCTCGGCCTGCATGGCCACGTAGCTCTGGTAGTCGTCCACGTCGAACAGGGCCTTGGCAGTGTCGGCCACGTGCCACACCACGACGGTCGCGATCTCGATGGGGTTGCCCATCTTGTCGTTGACCTTCAGGCGCTCGCCGTTCAGGGTGCGCACGCGGGTGGAGATGGTGGTGGACAGGCCCTTGGCGGCGTTGCCCGCCGCCTTGACGCTCTCGCTCAGGGAAAGACTTGCCTTTGCGGCGGCTGCGGCCATGGCGTCCTCGGAGGCGCCGCTCACGCCCATGCTCTTGCTAAAGAACGGGTTCGCCCAGAAAAAGCCCTCGTCGCGCACGGTGCCCACGTACTTGCCAAAGAGAATGCACACGCGAGCTTGGCCGGGCTGCAGCGAGAAGAAGCCGTTCAGCGGCAAGAACCAAAAACAAAAGGCGACGATGCTGAACCCTAGGCCCCAGCCGTAGGCGGCCGGAGCGTCGACGCCGTCGGGTGTGCCGGCTAGCCCCGCGACGCTCCAGATGAAGAGGCCGACGATGGCGATGAGCGCCACGATGACGACGGCGAGCATACCGTAGCCCGACGTGGCCTTGAGTTGCTTTTCCACGCTCATGTGAGTTCCTTTCACGACTGCGCCGGCGTTTGCGTGACGGCCCCGGCGCCGCTCCTCAGATTGCGATGGGGAGAGGGCGAATCCCCGAGCAGTCCGTGCGGCTGCTGATTGCATTGTGATATCACATTGAGACCAAGTCAAGAAGAATCGAAACGCAGCTGCGTTCTTTTCGCCGGTCGCGATCGGAAGCGCTTCAGCTGTTGGATGCCGTCTCACATGGCATAAGTGGTGCGGGGCGCCCGGCATCTACGCTCCGTAGATGCTTCCCCGTTGCAAATCGACTCACAAGCCCCTACAATAACCCTCACTCACGACTGAAGGTTTACCTGGATAGTAGGAAAGGGGAGCCGCATCATGCTTGCTTCCATGAGGATTTGGCTCTAGCCACGGTCGCGTGAGCGACCGGTATCTCACTCGTGTATCACCGATCGCATCAAAGGATTATTCCATGACACAACCGAATCCCCGCGCTTCTTGGAAGCGCTCGCTCGCCATCGTCTGGATCGGCGAGTTCTTCTCCGTGCTCACGAGCTCCATCTTGCAGATGGGCCTCATCTGGCACGTCACCCTCACCACCGGCTCCGCGAGCGCCCTGTCGTTCGTGAGCCTGGCGGCCTTCCTGCCCATGGCGCTTCTCGGTGCCTTCGCGGGCACCATCGTGGACCGCACGTCCATCAAGCGCCTCATGATTGGCGCCGACCTCTTCATCGCGGCCGTGAGCCTCACGCTTGTCTTCGGCTCGCTTGGGGGCGGCCTCTCCGTCGCCGCCGTGGCGGGGGTGTTGTTCGTCCGCGCGCTGGGCAGCACGCTCCATACGCCCGCATTCAACGCGCTCACGCCGCTCATCGCCCCGGCCGAGGCGCTCAGCAAGCTGGCGGGCATGCTGCAGTTCATGCAGTCGGGCAGCTACATCATCGGCAACGCCATCGCCGCGGTGGTCTACCCGGCGTTCGGCCTGACCTTCATGATCGCGCTCGACGTCGCCGGTGCGGTGCTCGCGAGCATCGCGGTTGCGGTCTCCGGCATTAAGACCCCGGCGCCCGAGCGCCACACGCCCGAGGAGAACGCCGAGGCTTCGCGCCACGCGGTGCGGGCCTTCCTGTCGGAGACGGCAGACGGCTACCGTGAGCTCAAATGCCATCGCGGCCTGTTCGCCATGCTCTGGATCGGCTTCGCCTTCTCGGTGTTGTTCTCGCCCATATCCGCGCTGTTCCCGCTCATGGTGTTTGACCACTTCGGGGGCACCACCACGCAGTCGGCCATCGCCGAGATCGCGTTCTCGGTCGGCATGATCGCGGCGAGCGGCTGGATCGGAGCGACGGGTGGCCTCAAGAACCGTGCGCTCTCATGTACGCTCGCCATCGCCCTTTTCGGCGCGGTCACGCTTGCGAGCGGCCTCGTGCCCCCTTCGGCGCTCGCCGTGTTTCTGGGACTCACGTTCGTGATGGGCGTCTCGAGTCCGTTGTACACCGCGCCGCAGATGGCGCTCATGCAGGAGCGCGTCGAACCCGAGTGCATGGGTCGCGTCTTCGGTCTCTACGGGGCGGTCTGCAGCTGGGCCATGCCCGTGGGCCTTATCGCATCGACCTTGTTCGCCGACGCCATCGGCGTGAGCGTGTGCTTCGTGCTCATCGGCGCGGCGATGGTGATTCTCGCGGGCATCACCTGGGCGATCCCGAGCATCAGGAAGATCGGGTAGCGGCCGCTGCCGTTCACCGAAGAGCAACATTCGGTGTCGGGTGCTTGTTGCTGCTCTGGTAAAGTGCTCTCAATTATCTGACCTTATTCAAAGGCGGTGCTTGCGGTGAGCGACCTGTTCGAATCATTCCTACGTGTGGCGATGGTCATTTTCATCGTCGGCCCGCTCACCGCTTGGGTCGCCCGCCGCGGCGCGCGCGAGCGCAGCGAGGCGACGGACAGCCTCGATCGCTTCACGGTGCGCATGCCCGCTGCCATCCGCGTGATCCTCGCGTGCTGCGCCGTCGCGTTCGAGCTGCTCATGCTGGGCGTCTATGTCTGGCAGGGCGTCTCGCTGGGGGAGTGGGACCACGAACTCGTGTGGTTCGGCCACGCCATGGCGCTTGCTGGCATGGCCATCTGGGCGCTGTTGAGCATCCCGCGCATCGACGTGGACGGCGATCGAATCCTCTCGCGCAGCGCCTTCGGCATCCGCAAGGAGTCGACGTTCGGCAACATCACCCGCGCAACGCTTCACACGCAGATGATGAAGATCGACCTGCATGAGGGCGAGCGCAAGTTCTGCTCGGTGAGCCTCGAGGGTGTGTGCTCGCTCAACCTCCTCGCCCGACTGGAAGAGGAGGGGATCGAGGTCGTCGACGCCATTAAGGGCCCCATGACCAAAGCGGGCCTGTGCTGGGCTGCCATCAAGCCGCTGACGATTGTGTTCAACAGCATGGCGCTCGTCTTCTCGCTCGTAATCGTCTTCATGGCCCTCTTCACCGAAGATGGCGCTCGTCTGCTTCTGCTTGTTCCGTTTCTCTTCCTATTCATCGGCGTTCTCCTGCCCCTGCTCATGTTGAGCATGCCCCTCCGCGGAATTTACGAGATCGGCAGGCAGGAGCGCGAGCTCGGTTTCTCTTTCGCCGAGGAGATGGCTGCCCGGGGCGCAACGGGCACCTCGCTTATCGATGACGATTGGTTCATCGAGACCAGCAACGCCCGCATCGTGGCGTTCCACCGCGATTACCTCAAGAATGTCACGGCGCACGAGGGCAGCGAGAGCGGCGACCGTTGCACGGTGACCACAAAGGCCGGTCGCAAGATCAAGGTGTATGCAGCGGGCAGCACGCTCGAGGACCTGCGCGCGTGGTTTAAACAGGGCGCCAAGGTCAGAAGCACGGTCGACCGTGCAGAGGACGCGCTCGAGGCGACCGTCTGATTGGGTTATCTGTCAAAGATTCAAATGCGGGAAGGGGCGCTGTCGGCGCCCCTCGTCATGTCAGACCCGCTGGCCAGCGAAATGCCTCAAGGTCAACGCGTCCGTCCGCGAGAAACCCAACGCCCTCGGCTTCGAGCAATGCGCGCTGCGCCTCGGGTCCGCCGAAGGCGAACCCCTCCGCGAGGCGTCCGTCGGCGAATACGATGCGATGACAGGGGATGGTCCCGGGTTCCGGATTGACGTGCAGGGCATATCCCACATATCGAGCTCGACGCGGCTCGCCCACGAGCTTGGCGATCTGACCATACGTGGCAACCATGCCGCGGGGCACCTGGCGAACCATGTCGTATACGCGATTGAAAAACCCGTCTGTCGAACGATCGCCCATGCGGTCCTCCCATCGTTGATCTCGCAGTCATTGTAGACAAGAAAAGCGCCCCGTACGCGTAGGGGCGCTTTTCGAAGAGGATGTTGCGCGAGGGGAGGAGGAACGCAACAATCATACCGAAGGTCCTTTGTTCGCCTGTGCCTTCGTTAAGTTAACTATAGCTAATTTAAGTGGCCGCTTCCCGGTGAACGCGGCATGCATAGCCTCTCCACAAGTTAACTAAGGTCTACAAAGTGGAGGACGCCATGGTTGCGAGCGCTAAGGTTCGAGGAATCTCTCGACGATCTCGGTGAACGCCCCGTCGGTCCCCGCGGTCTCAAGGACCACATCGCAATACGGGCGCACGTCGTCGGTGACGTTCGCCACGCCGACGCCGAGCCCGGCCGCGCGGATCATGGCGAGGTCGTTCGACGAGTCGCCGACCGCGATCGCCTGCGACATCGGGATCCCCAGCATCTCCGCAAGGCGCGTCAGGCCCGTGCCCTTGTCGACCCCCGCGGGCATGAGTTCGAGGTAGCGCTTGGACGAGTACGTGATTTCGACGCCCAACCGTTCCGCCATGGGGCCAGCTGCGAGCCGAGCTCCTGTAGGGCGTCGAAATTCCTGTTCACGTAGAGGATCTTCACGATATCTCGCCCGTCGAGGAACGAGAGGTCCGGGTGGTCGGCGCTGGCGATGTGGGTGACCCCGGAGATCGAGGCGAGGTAGGCGCGCTCCGCCTCGTCCGCATCGGGGACGAACACGTGGCCGTCCGCGACGTTGATGTGCATGCACAAGCCGAGCTTCCGGCCCATCGCGTACAGATCCTCCGCGCACGCCCGCGAAAGACCGCACGTCGTGAGCGGCATCTCATCGCCGACCCGATTGACGAACCCGCCGTTGTACGACAGCACGTAGCTGCCCTCGAGCAGCTCTCGGGCCTCGCCCGTGAAGTTGTCCATGATGCTGGAGTACCAGCGCCCGCTGGAGGGGACGAATAGGACGCCGAGCTCCCTCATGCGGCGCAGAGCGCGGAGGTTCGCCTCGGGGATCGCGTGGTCGGCATCGAGGAATGTCTCGTCCATATCGCTGGCGACGAGTCGGTACATGCTGCCTCCTGGGGATCGTAAAGAAAACGAGGTGGGCTCATTATCACCCACCTCGTTCATTTCCGGTATGTCAGTCGCGTAAGGGCGAAGGCCGAGACAATGCGCCTAGTACACCATCCCCATGGCCTCGCGCACCTCGGCGAGCGTGGCCTCGGCAACCTCGTTGGCGCGGCGATTGCCCTCGTGCAGCACGTCTTTCACGTAGTCCAGGTCGCGCTCGAGCTCGGCGCGGCGCTCGCGGATGGGGGCGAAGTACTCGTTCACGCTCTCGGTGACGTACTTCTTGAGCTGGCCGGAGCCGCCCATGCCGATCTCCTCGGCGATCTCGACCTCGGAGCGGTCGGTGCAGATCGCGGCCGTGGAAAGCAGGCCGGACACGCCGGGCCTTCCTTCCGGATCGAACGTGATCATGCGCTCGCCGTCGGTCTGGCTCTTCTTGATGCGGCGGGCGGTCTCCTCGGCGGTCATGGAGATGTTGATGGCGTTGCCGTAGGACTTGCTCATCTTGCGGCCGTCCAGGCCCGGCAGCAGCGGGGTATCGGACAGCAGGGCGTCGACCTCGGGGAACACGTTGCCGTAGCGGTTGTTGAACTTGCGCGCGATGGTGCGGGTGAGCTCGATGTGCGGCAGCTGGTCGCGGCCCACGGGCACCACGTTGCCCTTACAGAACAGGATGTCGCAGGCCTGATGAACCGGGTAGGTGAGAAGCAGTCCCGTGAGCTCGTGGTTGCTCGCCTCCATCTCGGCCTTGACCGTGGGGTTGCGCTGCAGCAGCGCCTCGCTCACGAGCGAGAGGAACGGCAACATGAGCTGGTTGCACGCGGGCACGGCGGAGTGGGTGTAGATCATGGTCTTGTCGGGGTCCAGGCCGCAGGCCAGGTAGTCGATGACCATGTTGTAGACGTTGTCCTGGATGTTCTCGGTGGAGTCGCGGTCGGTGATGACCTGGTAGTCGGCGATGAGCACGTTGGTGTGGACGCCCAGCTCCTGCAGCTCCACGCGGCTCTTGAGGGTGCCGAAGTAGTGGCCCAGGTGCAGGCGGCCGGTGGGGCGGTCGCCCGTGAGCATGGTGTACTTCTCGGGGTGCAGGGGCAGGTCGGCGCGGATCTCGTTGCTGCGCTTGAGGCTCACGTCGTAGCTGAGTTCGTTGGGCATGGTCTCTCCTTTGCATGTGCCTGTGCGGGCCTTGATGTGGACGGGTGCGTATGGATGGGTGCGCTGTGCGCGTTGCGCGGCAAACGCGCGGGCGCGGGGGATGGGCAGGGTCTTGCGTCGCGCGGAGTCCACAAGGTGGATGGGCGCACGGCGTGTTCTCGCGGACGGGGCGGGGTCAGTCGTCCTCGCGGGCGTGCGCATCGCGACTGCGGTGCGGCCCCTTGCCCGGCAGGAGCTCCTCGAGCCGCTCGATGCGCTCCTCGTGCGCCTCGGCCGCCGCGCGCTCCTCGTCGGCAAAACCGGGGTCTTCGGGCGTGACGATCTCATCGCGCTTGGTCTTGGGGTTGTAATGGTGCCGCAAGACCGGCTCGAACAGATGCAAGCGCGACGCGAACAGCGCCGAGCATGCGAGCAGCACGAGGAAGATGACGATGCGGGGACCCACGGAGACCTGGTTGATGATCACCGCGCCGAGCGAGAGCAGCAGGCACCAGCCGTAGATGAGCAGCACCGCCTGCCGCTGGTCGTAGCCCTCTTGGATGAGGCGATGATGGATGTGCCCCTTGTCGGCCTGGCCGATGCTCACGTGCGCGCGGCGGCGGCGCACGATGGCGGACAGGGTGTCGAGGATGGGCACGCCGGCCACGATGAGCGGGATGATGAGCGAGGTGAGCGCGGCGGTGCGGCTCACGTTGAGCAGCGAGATGGTGCCCAGCCCAAAGCCCAAAAGCAGCGAGCCGGAGTCGCCCAAAAAGATGGTGGCGGGGTGGAAGTTGTACCGCAGGAACGCGAGGCAGGCACCAAAGAGCGCGATGGAGAGCGTGGCGGCGTCCAGGCGGCCGGAAAGGACGGCGAAGGAGAACATGGAGAGCGACGCGATGCCGGAGATGCCCGCGGCGAGCCCGTCGAGCCCGTCGATGAGGTTGATGATGTTGGTGAACGCCACCAGGTAGATGACCGTGATGGGGTAGGCGATGAGTCCCAAGTCGATCTCGGTGCCCGGGACGAGCGGGTTGACGACCCGGCCTATGAGCAGGCCCGCCGAGGCGGCGACGCAGGCCGCGAGCACCTGACCCAGGAGCTTCTTCTTGGGGCTGAGGGAGCGCACGTCGTCCACGGCACCCGTCGCGACGACGATGAGGAAGGCGACGCCGAGCAGGGGATAGTTGATGCTCATGCTGGGGTGGGGAATCAGGATGGGCGGCCAGCCCAGCAGCTTGATGCCCGTGATCTCGACGATGAGCGCGCAGCAAAGCCCCGCAAAGACGGCGAGTCCCCCCAGGCGCGGGATGGGCGTGGTGTTGATGCGGCGCTTGGAGGGGTAGTCGATGGCCCCCCAGCGCTGCGCGAGGCGCTTTGCGATGGGGACGCACAGGTAGGTGGCAAGGAAGGCCGCGGCAGCCACAAAGAGGTATGGCATCGCATGTTCCATAGGTGCACCACCGTCTGCTCGTGAATCTTCATGCGTCGAGGACGCGAAATCTCACCCATGATACCGGAAGGCCCCCTGGTGCCGCTCCCTCGTTCGCATAAGGGCACGTTTCGCGCACAAGGCCGGAAACGCCATACGTTGGGGAGCCTTGCGGGCGCGGGCGCGGGGTGCCCGCAAGGACGTCTTTGGTTTGAGGTTCGGGCGGGCGCGCGGTACCCTTTGGACGGACCCCGGCGCGACTGCGGCGTTTCGGGGAGTCGGTCTATCGAATGGAGGTATTCCATGTCAGAAACGTCAGGGGGAAAGACCGCAAAAGAAAAGGTCATGATCTCCTCCTACACCATCCTGATCGCCATCACGCTGCTCGTCGGGTTGGCGACGATCGTCCTCGCGCAGTTCGTCCCGGGCGTGACGGCGGCGAGCGTGAGCGACATCCTCGCCTCGCCCGTGTTGGGCTTCTTGGACGGCATCGAGGTGTCGCTCTTCCTGCTGATCTTGGGCGGGTGCCTGGGCATCATCAATAAGCTGGGGGCCCTCGACGCGGGCATCGCTGCCCTCGTGCGCAGGCTCCACGGACGCGAGACGGTGCTCATCGCCGTGATCATGGCGATCTTTGCGCTGCTCGGCTCCACGTACGGCTTTTGCGAGGAGACGATTCCGTTTTACGGCCTGCTCGCCGCGACCATGTTCGCCGCGGGCTTCGACACCATGGTCGCCGCCGCAACGGTGCTGCTCGGCGCCGGCGTGGGGTGCCTGGGCTCCACGGTGAACCCGTTTGCGTGCGGTGTGGCCACCGACTCGCTCGCCAGCGTGGGCATCGAGGTCAACCAGGGCATCGTGATCGCCCTCGGCGCGATCCTGACCGTCGTGAGCTACGCCATCTCGCTGTTCTTCATCCTGCGCTACGCCAACCGCGTGCGCCGCGACAAGGGTTCCACCATCTTGTCCCTGCAGGAGCGCCATGCGGCGGAGGAGGCGTACGGCGAGGGTGCCGCCTCCGCGGCGGACGGCCCGGCCGCCCTGGAGTTCACCGCCAAGCGCAAGGTCGCCCTGGCGCTGTTCGGCGTCTCCTTCGTCATCATGATCTGTGGCTTTATTCCCTGGGCCGATTTTGGCGTCGACATCTTCACGGCGGGCGGCGTGTACGACGAGGCCGCCGAGGCGTGGACCGTCATGCCCTGGAGCGGCCTGCTCACGGGCAACCCGCTGGGCGAGTGGTACTTCAACGACGCGTCCATCTGGTTCTTCCTCATGGCCATCGTGATCGGCGTGTTCGGCGGCCTGCGCGAGAACGAGATCGTCGACGGCTTCCTCGACGGTGCCGCGGACATGATCGGCGTCGCGCTCATGGTGGGCCTCTCGCGCGCCATCTCGATCCTCATGGGGCAGACCGGCCTCGACATGGTCATCCTCGATTCCGCGTCCACCGCACTCGAGGGAACCTCCGCCCTGGCGTTCGGGCCCATCAGCTATCTGGTGTATCTGGGCCTGTCGGTGGTCATCACCTCGACCTCCGCGCTCGCGACCATCTCAATGCCCATCCTGGGGCCGCTGGCGGCGAATCTGGGCTTTGCGCCCGAGGTCGTCATCACGATCTTCTGCGCCGCGAACGGTCTCGCCAACCTGTTTAGCCCCACCGCCGTGTTCCTGCCCGGCCTGCTGCTCGCGCGCGTCCAATACCCCACGTGGCTCAAATGGGCGCTGGTTCCCATCATCGCGATCGCGGTGGCGAGCGTGGTCGTGTGCACGGGGGCGCTGCTCGTCCTATAGGCCTTGGCGTGGGCGCCCGGGCCTTCTCGCCCAAGCGCCCGCTCCTGCATGCATGGCGACCATGTGCGGGCGTATTCTTCTCCTTTTTGGGGAGAGGGCGCTCGATTCGAGTTCGATAACCTGCGATTCCAACGACGCCGTCCGGGCGATTTGCGTCCGGGCGGCGCCGCTGCGTTGCGGGGACGCTCCACGGTTTGCACAAAAATACGCGCAGGCGGTCGCTAACTAGCGATAAACGTCGTGTTTTCACATCAAACTGCATAAACTGCGTTAGTAGTTGCATATTAACAGATGTTCAATAAGCCCTGCTCAAGTCCGCAAGAATATACAGAAACGGTACAAGATTATTCAATTCTAGGTATGCTTTTATGCGTTTATACCAAGGTGCCCATCTTGCCCGCTGCAGTATTCACCCATGTAAAACGCTTTATTCCGAAAAAGCACCGAGCTGCAGGGTTACAGGCAATATACCGTTCCCCACTCATTTTCGACCGTTTGGCGGTGCCGGGGATATGAGGGGAAAAATTGGATATAACGGTAAGTGTTGAACGGAGCCCCGCGGATGGGGCTTAAAGCGGGACCGCGGCGTGCGCGCTCGCGGCCCAAAAAAGAAAGGTAGGAGGCAATGACGAAAGGCTTGCATGTCTCGAGCGAGATTGGGCAGCTTAAGAAGGTCTGCCTGCATCGTCCCGGCGAGGAGCTGCTGAATCTTCCGCCGTTCGAGCTGGAGCGTCTGCTCTTTGACGATGTCCCGTTCCTCGAGGTCGCTCAGGAGGAGCACGACACCTTTGCCCAGATCCTTCGCGACCAGGGCGTAGAGGTTCTGTATCTCGAGAAGCTTGTCGCCGAGGTCTTCGACGCGGTGCCCAGCGCTCGCGATGAGTTCCTCGATCAGTACATCGCCGAGGCCGGCATCAAGGGCCAGGAGATGCCCAAGGTCGTCCGCGAGAAGCTCGACTCCATCAAGGACAACCTCGAGTTCGTCCAGAAGACCATGGCCGGTCTGACCAAGGCCGAGGTCGAGCTGCCCCTGGTGAGCTCCACCACCCTCGACTCCCTGGTGAACACCGAGTCCGAGTCCGACCTCATCATCGACCCGATGCCGAACCTGTACTTCACCCGCGACCCGTTCGCGGTCATCGGCAACGGCGTGAACCTCAACCGCATGTACTCCGTCACCCGCAACCGCGAGACCCTGTACGGCAAGTACATCTTCAAGTATCACCCGGATTACAAGGACGTCTCCCTGTACTTCCGTCGCGACGCCGCGTTCCACACCGAGGGTGGCGACGTGCTCAACATCAACGAGCACACCCTGGCCGTGGGCATCTCCCAGCGCACCCAGGCTGCCGCCATCGACGTCATGGCCCAGAACATCTTCTGGAACAGCGATTCCAAGGTCGACCGCATCCTCGCCTTCGACATCCCCAACAACCGCGCCATGATGCACCTCGACACCGTGTTCACCCAGATCGACGTGGATAAGTTCACCATCCACCCGGCCATCATGGGCACCCTCAAGGTCTACGAGCTCACCCCGGGCGCCAACCCCGGCGACGTCAAGATCCGCGAGATCTGCGACACGCTCGAGCACATCCTCGAGGACGCCACCGGCGTCGATCAGATCAAGCTGATCAAGTGCGGCGGCGGCGACCCCATCGCGGCTGCTCGCGAGCAGTGGAACGACGGCTCCAACACGCTGGCCGTCGCCCCCGGCAAGATCTGCGTCTACGCTCGCAACACCGTCACCAACGACGTGCTCTACAAGGAGGGCCTCGACCTCCTCGTCGTGCCGTCCGCCGAGCTCTCCCGCGGCCGTGGCGGCCCGCGCTGCATGAGCATGCCCTTCTGGCG
>ERZ1032357.113-NODE-113-length-28335-cov-7.252723_pt1 | contig 28335 bp, 22 predicted proteins | sample MGYA00517100_ERZ1032357 | MGnify/ENA primary metagenome ERZ1032357 (study PRJEB33719, sample SAMN04262589) | wastewater metagenome | biome: periurban shantytown; feature: animal feces; material: feces | host: Canis lupus familiaris | place: Peru: Lima | collected...
GGACGCTGACGACGAGCTTGCCCTTGAGGGATTCGATCAGGGGATGCACGGACATAAGCAGGCTTCCTTTCTGCTGCCGCCCCTCAAACGGGGGCGAATGGATAAAAGGAGGGACGCCGCGCTACGGCACCCCTCCCCTACACGTTTACCTATAAGCCTAGAGCGCATGTGGACGAGTTCATCCAGCAAGGCCCCATGAGGCTACAAGGCGGCTGCTGACGCGCAGCGACGCCGGCGCGCGACTAGCACCCAGCGTAACCGGAGGAGACGAAGTTCTCCGCCGCGCCGATCAACGGTGCGTCGCCGCCAAGTTCGCCGCCCACGATGGGCGTGGTGGCGACGGGCGGCATGGCCTGGCTCTTGAAGCCCTCGGCCATGGCATTGGACCAGTTGGGGCCGCACTGAGCGACCGAGCCGGACAGGATGACGCACGCGGGGTCGAGCATATTGCACATGCTGCCCAGAACCTCGCCCAACGCAAGGCCGGCGCGATGCTCGGCGCCAACGGCCGCCTCATCGCCCGCGGCGGCGCGGGCATCGATCTCCGCGCCGTGCATGGGGGTTCCATCCGCGCAAAGCTCATCGCCGCCCAGGCGAATGTACTCGCGGATGATGCCGGGACCGGCGGCGATGGGCTCCAGATGCGCGCTCGCGCCGCAAGAGCACGGAACGCCGGCGGCGGCAGGGCAGCAGACGTGGCCTATATGGCCGGCCTCGTCATGAGCTCCCAGCATTATGTGGCCGTGCTCTACAAAAGCGCCGCCGATGCCGGTGCCGACCGCCACAACCAGGCAGCTGGACGCATCGCGCCCGCCACCGTGACGTGCCTCGCCCAGCGCATGGGCGTGCACGTCGTTGAGCACGCGGCACGGAAGGCCGCATGTGGCGGTGACCTCTGCCCCCAGGGCGGTACCGCCCCAGCCGGGCATGAGCTCGTTGGCGTAGGTGATGTCGCCGTTGCGGGGGTTGACCACGCCGGCGCTGGAGATGCCGACGCCCACGGGGTCGCCGTCGCAGCGCTCTATGGCGGCCTTGACCTGTTCGATCACCGTCGCCAGAACATGCTCGCCACCCAGCTGCGCATCGGTGGGGACCTTCACTACGCTCTCCACCACGGGCGCCTCTCCGCCAAGGGTCACAAGACCGCACGCGATCTTGGTGCCGCCGATGTCAACGGAGACGATCGTCTTAGTATCCATGGAACAAGCCCTCTTTCATATACAGGATGTGCGGACGAGGAAGAGACGACGTCCCTACAGCAGGCCGTTGTCGACCAGGACCTTGCGGATGGCCTCGACGTTCTCGCCCTCGAGCGCCTTAACGGGACGGGGCATGGTGGGGCTATCGAATACGCCCATGAGGTGCATGGCGGTCTTGAACGCGCCAACGCCGCCGGCATACCCCTGGACGCCGGTGGTGACATCCCAGATGTGGCTGATCTCGTTCAGGCGATCCTGCTCGGCCTTGACGGTCGCCCAGTCGCCGGCCTGCGCGGCCTTCCACATGCGGACGTAGCCCTCGGGCTCGACGTTTGCCAGACCCGGGACGGATCCGTCGGCGCCGCCCAGGTAAGCGCCGTCGACAACAACCTCGTGACCGGTCAGCAGCGTCAGCGGGTGACCAAGCTTCTCGTTCTCCTGCACCAGGTAGCGGAAGGACACGTCGTCGCCGGAGGAGTCCTTGACGCCAGCCAGCACGCCCTCGGCGCCCAGCTTGGCAAGGAGCTTCCAGGGGAGCTTAGTATGCACGCACACGGGGATGTCGTACGCGAAGATGGGCAGGTCGAGCTCGGCATGCAGGATGCGGAAATGCTCCTCAACCTCGGCCATGCCGCCCAGAGCATAGAACGGGCAGGTGGCGACCAGCACGTCGGCACCAAGCTCCTGGGCAACGCGGCCGTGCTCGAGGACGCGCTCGGTCTCGGTGTCGATGATGCCGACCATCACGGGAACGCGATGGTCGACGATGCGGACGGCCTCGGAGATGATCTGGCGGCGGCGCTCGTCGGTGGAGAAGACGACCTCGCCCGAAGAGCCCAGGAAGAACAGGCCATCGACGCCGGCGTCGATCATACGGTTGATGCTGCGCTCGAAGGAGACGACGTCAAGCTGGTGATCGGGGGTATCGGGGACTACGACGGGCGGATAAACACCGGTGAACTTAGCAGTGGTCATAATGACGACTCCTTATCTGTAAGGCCCTGGACACCAAGCCCAGGGCTGTTGGTCATTAACCGTCAACGCAACGGCAGCGACCATGAACGGACGCGAATTATAGAGCACCCAAGAACGCGCGCCCAGCGTAAAGTACCGGACGCGCGAACTCGTTCAAATAATGCGACTACTCACCGAGCTTGGGATGCAGCAGCGAGGGCGCGGCGCCAAGCAGCAGCTTGGTGTAGGGGTCCTGCGGGTTCTCGAAGACCTGCTTAGCGGGACCCTGCTCCATGATCTGGCCATGGTTCATGACGATGATCTTATCGGAGATGTAGCGGACCGTCTGGATGTCATGGCTGATGAACATCATGGACAGGCCAAGGTCCTTCTTGAGGTCGGTCAAGAGGTTGAGGATCTGGGCGCGAACCGACACGTCGAGTGCGGAAGTGGGCTCGTCGGCGATGATGGCGCTGGGGTTCAGCGACATGGCGCGGGCGATGGCGACGCGCTGGCGCTGACCGCCGGACAGCTGGCCGGGAAGGGCGCGCAGCGCGCTCTTGGGAAGGCCGACCAAGCCGATAAGCTCGTTGATGCGCTTCTCGCGTTCGGCGGGGCTGCCCACCTTGTGGACCAGCAGCGGGTCGAGCAGCTGGTCATGGACGATCATGCGGGGGTTCAGAGCCGTCGCGGGGTCCTGGAAGACAACCGAGACCACGCGACCCATCTGCTTGCGCAGATCGGCGGTGCGCTTGGTGACGTCCTGGCCCTTGAAGTAGACCTTGCCGGACGTGGGGCTCTGCAGGCCGCACATGACGTTGGCGGTGGTGGACTTGCCGCAACCGGACTCGCCGACGATACCGACGGTCTCGCCCGGCATGAGCTTGATCGAGACATGGTTGACGGCGTGGACCAGGTTGGGATGGAGGAGCGAGCCCGTACGGGTCTTGAACGTGACGGAAATGTCGTCGAGGAAGATGATGGGCTCCTTCTCGGCATTCTGCGCAGCGCTCATCTACATCACCTCCGAGGCAGTCTTGGCGCTGATGGTCTCAAGGTAGGGCGTGAGGCCGTTGGCCTTGAGGTAATCGTCCGGAAGCTCCGAGTAGCGATGGTACTTGCCCGGAACGGACTTGATAACGGGATGGACGTCCAGGCCAAGGGTGGGGTGGCTGGAGCGCGGTGCGAAGCGGTCGCCGCGGGGGAAGTCCTCCGGAGAGGGAACCGAACCGGGAACCTGATGCAGGCGCGTACCGTCTTTGGCGCCCTCTTCGATGGAGAGGACGGAGCCAAGCAGGCCGCGGGTGTACTCGTGGATGGGGTTGGTGAGCAGCTCGACGGTGGGAGCCTGCTCGATAACCTGGCCAGCGTACATAACGGTGATCTCGGAGCCAACCTCGGCCACCAGGGCGAGGTCGTGCGACACGAAGATCATAGCGAAGCCGAGCTTTGCCTGAAGGTCGTTCAGGAGCTTGATGACCTGCTTCTGAACGGTAACGTCCAGCGCGGTGGTGGGCTCGTCGCAGATGATGAGCTTGGGGTCGCGGGTAAGCGCCATAGCGATAAGGACGCGCTGGCGCTGGCCGCCGGACAGCTCATGCGGATAGCTCTCGAGCGTGCGCTGCGGATCGAGGCCGACGAGCTCGAGGAGCTCCTCGGCGCTGCGGGTGCCGCCGCGGCTGGTAAGCTGCTTCATCTGGCTGGAGATGAGCATGGAGGGGTTGAGCGAGGACAGGGCGTCCTGGTAGACCATGGCGATCTCGTGGCCCAGAAGCTGACGATGCTCTTCCTTGGTGAGCTTGAGCAGGTCCTTGCCATCAAACAGCACCTGGCCGGTAATCTGCTCGCCGGGGTCGGTAAGGCCCATGATGACCTTGGTGGTAATGGACTTGCCGCAACCGGACTCGCCCACCAGCGCCATGCACTGGCCGGGGCGGACCTCGAAGGACACGCCGTCGACAACCTTAACGTCGCCGTGGCTCTCGAAGCTGATGGAGAGGTCCTTGACCGCGAGCAGGGGCTCGACGGACAGGTCGGGCACGTGGCGGTCGGTGCGCTTGAGCTCGACGTCGCGCAGGGCGCCGAGACGACGATTCAGGGACTCAGCCTGCTGCTCGTAAGCAAGAACGGGATTATTGACCAGGATGTCGTCAGCGCGGTTGGACTCGGAGTCGTTGGACTTGACGGGGGCGCCGGGCTTGGCAGCCATGGCGTCGGTCAGGCCCTCGGAAAGGATGTTCAGCGCAAGGCAGGTAACCATAATGGCGATGCCGGGGAACAGCGCCTGCCACCAACGGCCGGCAAGCACGCCGCCGCGGGCGTCGGCGAGGATGTTGCCCCATGTAGCGGTGGGCTCGGTGATGCCCGCGCCGATGAAGGTAAGGGATGCCTCGAAGATGATGGCGTCTGCGACCAGGGTGACGGTGAAGACCATGATGGGCGCGATGCAGTTGCGCAGGACGTGCTTAACGAGGATCCAAGGAGCCTGGGCACCGGACACGATGACCGCGCGAACGTAGTCCTCGCCGTATTCGGAAACGATGTTTGCACGCACGATACGGGCGATCTGCGGCGTGTACATGAAACCGATGGAGAAGATGATGGCGGGCACGGAGTTACCGAGGATCAAGACCAGAACGGCTGCGAGGGCGATGCCGGGAACCGACATGATGATGTCGAGCAGGCGCATGATGACCTCGGACACGGCCTTGCGGGAAACGGCGGCGACGGCGCCGACAATGGAGCCGCACACCAGGGCGAACAGGGTTGCACCAAAGCCGATGACCAGCGAGTAGCGACCACCGTAGAGCATGCGGGACAAGATGTCGCGGCCCTTATCGTCCGTACCGAACAGGAAACCGCCACCGGGCGCCTGGCGCGCGGTAAAGATCTCCAGCGGGTCATGCGGAGCGAGTACGGGAGCGAAGATGGCGGTAAGCGCCACGAGCACGAGGAGGATGAGGGAGATCTTGCTTCCAAGCTTCATGTTCTTGAAGCCGCCGAACTTAAGGCCCTTGGAAGCGGCATCCTCGAGGCGCTCGGTCTGTTCTTCACGAATCTTAACCATGGCCTACACCGTCCTAATGCGCGGGTTGATGAGCAGATACAGCATATCAACGATGATGTTGATGATGACGAAGGCGAGCGCGACGACGATGACGACGCCCTGGACGAGCATGGTCTCGCCACCGGTGATGCCAGCGAGAATCGCCGTGCCCATGCCGGGGAGGTTGAAGATGACCTCGATGACGACGGCGCCGCCCATGAGGTAACCGATCTTGAGACCCAGCGTGGTGACGGGGGTGATCAGGGCGTTGCGAAGCACGTTGCGGGCGATGACCACGAACTCGGGAAGGCCGCCGCCGCGAGCGGTGCGGACGTAGTCCTTATCGAGTTCCTCGACCATAGCCGTACGAACGATACGGGTCATCTGGCCGGTCAGCGGGAACGCCAAGGCGATGGCGGGCATGAGCATGCGCGCGAAGTAGCCGCCGGGGTTGGTGGTGAAATGCGGCAGAGGACCGGAAGCCGGCAGCAGGTGCATGTAAGACGAGAACACCAAGATCATCAAGACTGCCAACCAGAAGGAAGGCGTAGCGATGCCGGCGATCGAGAACACGCGGATCAACTGATCGGGCCATTTGTCGCGGTAAAGCGCCGCGATGACGCCGAGCACGAACGAAACGATGGCACCGATGATGAGACCGATGAAGGTCAGCTGCATCGTAACGGGCAAGGCCGTGGCGATACGGGAGGACACGGACGTGCGCGCCGCGCCGTAGGTGCCAAGGTCGCCGTGGAGCAGACCGCCGATGTAATTCACGTAGCGCTCGGGCAGCGGGTCGTTAAGACCCTGCTCCTCCATATACTGCTCGATCGCTTCCGGCGAGGCGCCCTCACCCAGGGCGTTGCGCGCGGGAATACTCGGGTCGGTGAACGACATGAGGCCGAACACGAGCAACGTGACGCCGAGTGCCATGATGGGCAGCGCGACGAGACGTCGGCCAATGAGGCGCAAAAGATTGTTCACTGCTTCCCCTCTCTCTACTGATACTGCAGTAAACGATGAATGGGGGGTTCAGGTAGAGCGAGTCACCCAAACCCCCCACTTCACGTACTATTTGTCACGCGCAAAGGCGTGCTCGTGATACCGAAGCTACTCGGTAACAGTGGCGCAGTCGATGAAGGACATACCGGTGGTGCCGATGCCCTCGAAGCCCTCGATGCGGACACCCTCGGCGTTGGGGTTCTCGCTCCAAGAGGCGGTAGCGGTCTTGACCTGGAGAACCGGGTACAGGACAGCCTGTTCGGCGATCATGTCGAAGCACTTGTTCCAAGTCTCCTGCTGCTCGTCGCCGGTCTGGCCCAGAGCGGAGGACATGAGCTCGGTGAGCTGCTTCCACTCAGCGGACTCGCTCCAGCGGGCGCGGACCTTCATCCAAGCGTTGTCGCCGTACCACCAGTTCATGAGCAGGTCGGGGTCGGCGCCGAAGCAGGAAGGATCGCCAGGGGCGAGCAGGAGGTCGAAGTCGCCGCCGGCGTCGATGTCGGCGTAGGTGTCGGCGGAGGTGCGGGTCACGATCTCAGCGTCGAAACCGAGCTCCTTGAGGTCCTGCTGAACCTGGACGGCCATGGTCTTGACCTGCTCGTTGTCCGTGGTGAGGAGCTTGATGGCGCCACCGGTAGCGCCGGCCTCCTCCAGGAGGGACTTAGCCTTGTCGACATCATGGGTGTAGACCGTGGAGGCCTCATGATAGTTGGTGTAGGACTTGGGCAGATAGCAGGTGGGGGCGGAGGCGAGGCCGGCGAACGCGTTCTCGATCATCTTGTCGTAGTCGAGGGCGTACATGATGGCCTGGCGGGCCTTGACGTTGTCCCACGGAGCCTTCTGGGTGTTGAAGAGCATGAAGCGGGTGCCGAAGCCGTCGACGACGTCGATCTTGCAGCCGGCGGACTCGAGCTGCTCGACGGCGTCAGCGGTAACCATCTCCATGACGAGCGTGGAGCCTTCCTGCTGAGCGGTGACGCGAGCGGTGGGGTCGACCAGGATGTCGTAGTGCAGCTTCTTGTCCTTGGCGGGATGATCGCCGTTGTACTCGGGGTTGGGAACCATGTCGACGGCGGAGTCGGAGATGGACTCATACATCCAGGGGCCGGAGCCGACGGGCTTGGCGGTCATGTCCTCCTTGGTGGAAGAAGCGGGGACGACGCGGACGATCGCCAGACGCTCCTTCAGCAGGGAGAAGTTGGGAACGGTGGTCTTGACGGTAACGGTGGCGTCGTCCTTCTTCTCGACGGAGGCGATGGGGGCTAGCATCGGGATGTAGATGTTGCCCTCGGCGGTAGCGCGGACGAAGGACTCGACGATGTCGTCAGCGGTCACGGCGTTGCCATCGGAGAACTTGGCGCCGTCGCGCAGGGTGATCTCATAGGTGGTGTCGTCGATCTGCTCGGGGTCGCCGGCGGCCAGCTCGTTGTAGACGCTGTAGTCATGGAAGTCCAGGCCGTACAGACCCTCGACGACGTGCCAGTTGGTGCCGCATGCAAGAGCGGAGGAGGTGCTCGACGGATCGAAGTTGGTGGTGGTGTAGGCGGAGCCTGCGGTGATGGTGCCGCCGCCCTTGGTGCCGCCCTCGGCCGGAGTGGAGCCGGCGGGCTTGTCGCCGCCGCCACCGCAGCCGGCGAGACCCAGGCCGGCAACTGCGGCAGCGCCGCCAGCGAGACCGAGGAAGGAACGCCTGTTCATCAGATCGTGCATTAGAGCTCTCCAATCACTAGAGCTTTCACGCGGCAGGACAAAACCCGCCGTGCAATTTACGGACAACCTAACCATACCGACCACATCCGAACGCTCGGTTGTCCGCTCGGCGAGCGTTACCCTGAATCGCGCATACGGAAAAACCGACCGTTCACGGATTTGTTGACTTCTTATTGCCAAGGTGTTACTACCAATACCACTAATACCAGTTTATTTCGTGCTTGTTTCGTGTACATTTGTACATTTTTAGAGTTACACCAGTTCAGCACTCCACTTTAATAAAACGCCCTATCACTCTCGTTTTTCATCGAATTCTTTCAGCCCTTTTTTCTCCATACCACTTGTTATAACCAGATAACAAAAAACATCCCGTGGAACATGCCGTTCACGGGATGAAAACTTGCACTATACCGTTTGTTATGAAAGAGGATGAAATGTGTGCTAAGCAGCCTTATGCGCGAAGGGTATCGTAAAGCGCCCGGGCAACGTCCTCGCTTACGCCCTTTACCGCCGCGATCTCCTCCACGCTCGCCTCGCGCAGTCGCTTCATGGAGCCAAAGTGCTTCATGATGTCCTTTTTGCGACGCGGGCCGATACCCTCCACCTCGTCCAAAATAGACACGGTCATGGCCTTGTCGCGAAGCTCGCGGTGGAACGTGATCGCAAAGCGGTGGGCCTCGTCACGCACCTGCTTGATGAGGTAGAGCGATGCCGAGCCGGTGGGAAGCACCACGGGAGTCTCGTCCCAGGGCACAAAGACCTCCTCGTCCGCCTTTGCCAGGCCGCACACGGGGATGTCGAGCCCCAGCTCTTCCAGCTGCGTGAGCGCCGCGGTCAGCTGCGGCTTGCCGCCATCGACCACCAGAAGATCCGGCCGCGAGCCAAAGCGCTCGTCCGCCATGCGCTCCGGAGCATAGCGGCGACCCAGGACCTCTTGCATGGAAACGAAGTCGTTCGCCTCGTCCAGCTCAGCGCGGATCTTGAAGCGGCGGTATTGCGATTTGTCCGCGCGACCGTTGGTGAACACCACCATGGACGCCACGGTAAACCGACCGTGGATGGTGGAGATGTCGAAGCACTCGATGCGAAGCGGCGGCGCGGGCAGGGCAAGGGCGCTCTCCAGCTGAAGCAGGGCCTGGTTGGTGCGGTCGTCTGCATAGCCGGTGCGCATCATGTAGCGAAGCAGCGCATGGCGGGCGTTTCGCTGCGCCGTCTCGAGAAGGTGGTGCTTCTCGCCGCGCTGGGGGCGGTGCAGGCGGCACACGCGGCCGCGCTTAGAGGTAAGCCACTCCCCTATCATCTCGCCGTCTTCAAGCTCGCAGGCGACGTCGACCTCTGCGGGGATATCCGCCGTCTCATCGTAATAGCGCTTGACGAAGCCCTCTATGAGCTCTTCTTCCGAGACGTCGAAGCCCTTATCCAGAATGAACTCGCAGGTGCGCTGCGTGCGGCCCTCGCGGACCACAAAGACGCAGGCCCCGGCGATGGTCTCCTCGCGGTAGAAGCCGATGACGTCGATATCCACGCTGGTTGGGAACACCACCTGCTGGCGATCGTCCAGCCCGTCGATCACCTCGAGGCGGCGCTTGACGCGGCCGGCGCGCTCGAAATCAAGCTCCGCGGCGGCGGCAGACATTTCCTCTTTAAGGTCTGCGATGAGGTCGCGGCGCTGACCGGACAAGAAGCGCTCCACACGGCGCACGTTCTTGGCGTAGGAGTCCGCGTCGATCATGCCCGCGCACACGCCCGGACCGCGCCCCACGTGGTAGTCGAAACAGGGGCGGCCCTTCTGCGCGCAGATAAGGCCGATGAGGTCCGCATCCTGGGGACTTTTCTCCAACAGGCGGCGCACGCGCTTCCACTCCGTACAGGACGCGCTGCAGATGGGACACACCTTGCGCAACGTATCGATGGTCGCCCGCGCCGCGCGGCTGTCCGTGTAGGGACCGAAATAGCGCGTATCCGGACGGTGCTTCTCGCGCGTGTACTTGATAGCGGGAAAGACGTCGCCCTTGGTGATGGCGATGTAGGGATAGGACTTATCGTCCTTGTAATCAACGTTGAAATAGGGATGGTATTGGCCGATGAGGTTTCGCTCGAGCACCAGCGCCTCGTGCTCGTTATCGACCACGATGTAGTCGAAGCTGGCGACCAGCTGCATCATGAGAGGGATCTTTTGGCGATCGTCCTGCAAGGTGACGTACTGGCGCATGCGGGCGCGCAGGTTCTTGGCCTTGCCCACGTAGATAACCTGGCCGGAAGCGTCTTTCCACAGATAGCAGCCGGGGTCGGTGGGCACCTGCGCCACCTGCTCGGCGATACTCGGCACGGGACCTCCCGCGATGTCCATGCAGCTCCTTCCAAACGCTGTAGATTCCTCGTCCAAAACGCACCGCGCGCACCGCCGTGAAAGCAAGCGCACGGCCATGCGGTATCATGTCCCCTTAGCGACCGCGCGCCGAGGGGCCGCGCGACCTTGCCCGTGAAACATCTCGATGCAAAGGGGACGAATATGGTCCGCATCTCGCATGATGCATCTATCCTACCAGTCATCTTGGGAGGCGACATTGGCGCCTACGCTATTGGACGCGAGTTCCACGAGGCATACGGCTGCAAGGCGATCTCGCTGATTCAGGAGCCCATAGGCATCATCAAGCACTCGCGCATTTTTGAACACGTTCGCTGCACCACCACCGAGCCGGAGGAGATCTGCGATCACGTGCGCCGCATCGCGGTGCGCAACCGCGATAAGACCGTGGTGCTGATCACCAACTCCGAGCCGTGCATCCCCGCCGTCAACGCCGCCAAGGCGCAGATCGAGGGCATCGTCTCGCCCACCCCGTCCGCCGAGGTGATCGCGCAGGTCTCGAACAAGAACCGCTTTAACGAGCTGTGCCGCGCGCACGGCCTGGACACGCCCGCAACCGAACTGGTGCGCTTGGCCGGAAACGAGCCGATCGCCCCCAGCAAAATCGCTTTTCCCCTGGTCGCCAAGCCCGCGTATTCGCCCGAATACGCCAGCTTTATCAACATGGGCTTTAAGAAGGTCTACTTTATCGAACGCCAGGAGCAACTGGACGAGCTGTGGGCCAAGCTGCGCGACGCCGGGTTCGCCGGCAACTTTTTGGTGCAGGAGCTTATCGGCGGTGACGACACCTATATGGACAGCGTCACCCTCTACATAGATAGCCATGGCAGGACCACCATGTTTGGCGGGGCTCAGGTGCTGCTGGAAGACCACGCGCCCTCCATGCTGGGCAACCCCGTGGCCATGATCACCCAGCCCATGGAGGACGTATGGGACAAGTGCGCCCACATGCTCACCAGCATCGGCTACCGCGGTTTTGCCAACTTCGATATCAAGCGCGACCCCGCCACGGGCCGCCGCTTGTTCTTGGAAGTCAACCCGCGCATTGGCCGCAACTCGTTCTACAACTGCGCGGCGGGGGCCAACCCCATGGCGTTTTGCGTTGAGGACCTGGTTTGCGGACAAGACGTGGAGCCGGTGCGCATCACCAACGAGATCCTCTACTCGCTGGTGCCCACCCGCCTGCTGCGCCGCTACGTGCGCGGCCCGGAACTGCTGGCGCGCGTCGACCGCCTGGTGAGCCAGAACCTTGTGTTTGACCCGCAGCGCTACGTCGCTGACCGCTCGCTGCGCCGCATGGTGGACGTGGAGCTGACGGAGAACAACCAGTACCGCAAGTTCGCCCGCTACTACCCCGAGCCCACCGAGACCTCGTTCTAAGCCGCCGGGCGACAGCGGCGGCGCGCCTTGCCGCCTTGGCGCGCGCCGCCGACACTGAGGCAAAAAACGGTCCAAAGTAATACCCAGAGCCACCCAGAGCTCGCGTATTACTTTGGACCGTTTTGAACCGTTTCATATAGTCCCCCGTAATACCGATTTTGGAATTGGTATTACGGGGGACCACTTTTTCTCAGAATTCTGGTTCTTTTTAATATCAATCTTAAAATGTGTATTACAGCGAACCATTTTTCCCTCATAAAATGGCTCGATTCGATACATGTATTACAACGGGCCGTTTTCCAAGAGTGCTAAGCGGCAGGCACGAAAGGCCGCGCACGGAAGGCATGGCCCCAAAGACCTACTTGAACAGCCTGCGATACAGCCTGAGCAAGCCCTCCCATACGCTAAACAGCGGGCTCAGCGGCTTATCGAACGTGCCGATCCACTGCGTGGGCTCCTCGATAAAAAGCATCTTGAACTTGCTGATACCGTCGTTGAGCAGGCCGTTGAGATCGTAGAGCACAGCTCCGCTCTGCTTGGCCTCAAGAATCGCCGTCCACTTGAGCAAGTAGTTGGCGCGCTTTGTTTTACCTTCCTCGTTCACGCCGCCCCAGAGCTCAAACGCAGCGGCAGGCGTGGTGACGTTCCACAGAAACGCGAGCAGGCGACCTTCGCACTCGGCGACAAAGACCTGGTTCACATCGTCCATAGCGTCAAACGCCACCTGGTAGTAGTGGTCATCATGGATAAAGAAGTTATCCTCTTCGGCCGTCTTGTGATAGAGGTCGAGGATGGCCGGCAGGTCCTCGCGGGATGCGCGACGCACCTCGACGCCCATGCGCCCGGCCTTGCGAATGTACTGGCGGGCCTTCTTGGAATGAAAGCTCTTGAGGATGGCGTCCTCATCCGGCACGGTATCGATCACCGCGGTGTTGGCGATCAAGATGGTACTCCCCTGTTTCCAACCGTCATTGAGGATCACGCCGGAAACGCCCGGGTCGATCTTGAGCGAAACGGCGTGCACGTGCTCGCGGCACCACTGGGCGATAAGGTCCGCAGCGCGGGGCAGATCGGCGGCATCCTCAACAATGGGGCCGCGCGGAGAATAGCAGATGCTCTTGAACGGCCAGGGAAGCTTGCGCACCAGTACCAACGCGGCGCAGACAAATGAGCCGGCATCCTCGCACACCACATGATGCGCGGTCCAAGAACCGGTCTGCTCCTTGAGCGATCCCCAGCCCCAAGACTGCATGGGGTGGCCGTTATGGGTTCGGACAATCTGGTCCCAAGCCTCTTGCGTGTCGATCAGACGATATTCCACGGTTGATACTCCATCTATCTCTAATATCCGGCAACCATGCCGGGCTTCATTACAAAGATTGGCAGACAGGTAGGTGGACGATGAAGGGCGGCGCAACCAGAAGCGGGCCCGCCCCGCCGTCCTACGCCCTACGCACCAGATGACCCACCTTGCCAAAGATAGCGTCGAAGAACGGCGCCTCGGACTTATGCATAGCGTATGACAAGCCATAGCACACAATCAAGGATGGGATTCCGGCCGCGCAGGCATAGATCAAGCCGCGCATCATGGATCCGTCCACTTCGCCCGCAAGCGTGTTGAAGGCAAACAGGATACCGGCGCCGGTAGCCGCGCCCAACAGGCCAAAGACCAGCCCGCGCACGCAGCTGGACACCACGGACGAAAGACCCAGGGAGCCAATCTCGCGGCGAACATTCAAAATGGTCACCACGTCGACGGCGATAAAGAAGAACGTGGAGCTAAACGGAACCACGTACAGGCCGTAGACGGGCGTGAGGACGATGCAGAACGTCACCTGCACCACGGCTGCCACGCAGGTGGCGATGGCGTAGAACTTCATGCGCATAAGCGAGGAGCATACCTTCTGCAGATAGGTGGACAGCGCGTAGAACGGCAGCGCCACGGCCTGGACCTGCAGGTAGGCAGCCGTAAGTGCGGCATCCTCGGCATCAAAACCGCCAATGACCGCGATGAGCACCGGGGCGAAGACGATCAACAGCAGCGAGCACGGAATGAGCGTGAACATAAGCTTGCGCATGCCGGAGACCAGCGCGCGCTTGTAGGCGTCCATGCGGCCCGCAACGCGGAAGTTGGACAGCTCGGTAAACATAGTGACCGAGATGGGGATCGCCAAAATGGAGTATGGCAGCACGTACCACACGCGCGAGTAATATGCGATGGCGGCGCCGTTGGCCGTGACCTGCAGGGCGCAAGAGGACTGCACGGCAGAAGTTGGGAACGACGCGAACGTGACCACCAGCGTGGGCAGACCGATAGCCAAGGTCTCCTTGATGGCGGGGTCGTGCAGATCGACGCGGAAACGCAGGCGTACACCGTGGCGCGCCAGGGCGGGTATCTGCATAAAGACCTGCGCGGCGACGCCCAAGGGATTGCCCACGGCCAAGATGATCAGTGCCTGCTCCCACGTAAGGATGCCGCTCTTGACCACATATGCATACAGCGAGAACGACGCGATGGTGATGACGTTGTTCACAATGGGAGCGGCGTTGCTCCAAAAGTAGTCGCGCTCAGCATTGAGTACGCCGGAGATAATGGACGAAAGACCGTACAGCACGATCTCGAACGCGAAGAACCTAAAGAACCATACCGCGAGGTCGAAGTTGAAGTCAGAGCTGGCACCTGCGGACTGCGTCCAAATGAGCGGCGCCGCGAAGATAAAGCTCACCACGGACATCACGCCCATGAGCATGACCACGAGAGAGAGCAGGTTGGACGCGTAATCCGCCGCGCCTTGGCGTCCCAGACGCTTGCGTACGGAAACGTAGACGGGCAAAAACGAGGTGATGAGCATGCCGCCCATGACCAGCTCGTACAAGAAGTTAGGCATGGTCGATGCAACCGTGTAGCAGCTCGCCACCGCCATAAGGGCGCCGGACAGCGCGTTGGCCTGGGCCATGGTGCGGCCAAAGCCGGTGATGCGGCTGATGATGACGAGGATGCTCGCCGTGTTCGCCTTTTGCGAGGCGATCTGCTCGACCTCCTCCTCGCTCTCAAAATCCTCGTCCATAGCTGGAATTACACCCGTGGACTCAACGGGTTCAGATTCCAACGCAGCATCCCCGCGGGCGGCCGCATGAGCGCGAGCGGCAACATGCGACGGGGTAGCGTGCGAAACCAGAGCTGCATGGTCACCACCAAGCGCGCCGGTCACACCGGCGTCGCTAAACAACTCGCCGGTGGCGAAATCGCTCCCTTCCTCTGCCACAAGCTCGGAATCAGCGGGGAACAAATCGCCCACGTTGTCCATCTCGCCCATAGGCTGCACGGGAACAGGGGCCAGCGCCGCCTCTAAACGCGAGCGCTCCGCAGCAGACAGATAGACAGACGTCTCGTCCGGTCGGCGCATGGGCATGCCATCGCCTTCAAAGCGCGTGCGCGCAGCGGCCAGAAACGCCGTCGTCTCATCGGGACGAGGCGCCTCGCTCCTTACGGTGGGCTTGGACGCAAAATGCCTGCCCCGCGGTCGTTCGTCCATATCCATTGGGTCCCCCCTAGGTCCCTTCATTGCTCCATAGTCTCTTAACTATAAATCAGGCTCCGGGAATGACCCGAAGCCTGATAATCATCACACGTTGACGTGTTTTCTATGTAACTGCAATCTCGCGAACGGATTACACCGGAGAGCCGCCGCCCATATACGTGGAGCTGCCGGTGTTGAGCGTAGCGGTAACAACGCCAACGCCGGGCATGGAGGCGTGAACGTAACGGCCGCCGCCAATGTAGATGCCCACGTGGTAAATCGAGGTTGCGCTGTAACCCCAGAAGACCAGATCGCCGGGTTTCAGCGAGCTTGTGGAACGCACCAGGTGACCCTTGGACTGAACCAGGTTGAACTGGCCTTGCGACCAATGGGTGATGGAATAACCAACCTGCGCGTAGCTGTAAGACACCAAGCCGGAGCAGTCGAAGGTGTTGGGGCCGGCAGTACCGTATACGTACTCCTTGCCCACCTGCGCCAACGCGATATCGACCACGCTGGAAGGAGCGTTGCCGGAATCAGAGCCGTAATCAGGAGTGCTGGGCTTGCTGGGCTTAGACGGAGCCTCGGGCTGGCTGGGGGTCTGAGGTTGGCTGGGGGTCTGAGGCTGGCTAGGCTGCTGGTTGCCACCGGAGGTGCCGCCTCCGTTGCCGCCAGAGTTGTCCGCGCCACCGGAGTTGGAGCCGCTGCCGGACCCTCCGGCGTTGCCCTGCTGCTGTTGCTGCTGCTGGGCGGCCTGCTGCTTCGCATATTCCTCCTGGGCGATGCGAAGGGCCTCCTCCTCGGCAAGCTGCTCCTTCAGCTGGCTATCGAGACCGCTGTAGAAGGTCTGCTGCGCGTTGACGCGAGCGGCAACCGTGTCGGTCTGTTCCTGTTGATCGGCGACGAGCTGCTTCTGCTCGGCCTCCTGCTTCGCCAGGTCCTCCTGCTTCTTCTCAAGCTCGGACTTGGCAGTGCGCACGGCATCGATTGCCTGCTGATCGCGCTCGGCGATCTTGTTCGCGTAGAACATGCGAGAAAAAAGCTCGCTAAAGTCATTTGCACCAAGGATGACGGAAAGAAGGCTCGCGTCACCACGCTTGTAGCTATCGGACAGGCGACCGCTCAGTTCCTCCTGAGCCACCTTGAGCTCTGCTTCCTTCTCAGAGATCTCGGTCTTGGTGGCCTCGATCTCAGTCTGGACGTTGCTCAGGTTGGTCTTAACCTCTTGAAGCTTATTACCAGCGAGCTCGAGCTCCTGCGTGTAACTCATAAGCTGAGCATACGCCTCGTTAACGCGCTGCTGCAGCTGGTCGGAAGGCTCAGCGTAGGCGGGCTGAGCGGGAATAGTGCAAGCCGCGAGTGCAAATGCAGTGGCAACCGTAACAGCCGCGCGAGTACGTTTTAGCATCATTTCATCGACCTTTTCTATCGACGGCGGACCATTCTATACTAGCAGCCCCGCAACCATCGCGCCAATGGCGTTCACGTCCTCAACACCTTTTAGGCCGTTTACAGGCCCCAATCACACGCTCGCGTCGGTCGAGCGGCAAATGTCGGCAAACGTCGCCGCGCAGTAAGTTCCAAGGTCATCGGGCGTGATTTCAATCTGCACACCGCGGCGTCCGCCAGAGATCATGATGGTGTCGAATAATTGTGCAGTTTCATCGATGAGTGTGGGGAAGCGCTTCTTCATGCCCACCGGAGAGCACCCGCCGCGGACATAACCCGTTGTTGCAAGCAGGTCGCGAACATGCAGCATCGACAGAGACTTCTCCCCCGCCGCCGCTGCCGCGCGCTTAAGATCCAGCTCCTCGGCAACCGGGATGCAGCACACCACATGACCGCCCTCGGGCGTCGCCGTCACCAACGTCTTGAACACGCAATCGGGATCCTGACCCAGCACGCTGGCAACATGCGTACCGGATAAATCGGATTCGTCCACCTCATACGTATGGACCGTATAGGCGAGCCCGGCGCGATCGAGTTCGCGCATTGCATTGTTCTTCTGAAGCTTCTCGCGCTTTGCCATCGCGCTTCCTCCTTGCGATCCCCACGCCCCGGCTCCGTAGGCGAGCCCTCGGGCTGATTACTTGGACGAGCTTTTGGGTGGAAACCCTCTAAAACGAGTCCCGATACAACAAAGGCCCCCGCTAGGAGGCCTGAAGAAATCTGGAGCCGGAGGAAGGATTTGAACCTAGAATCTGCGGAAAACGAGACCGCCGCTCTAACATTGAGCTACACCGGCATATATGCGCTGCACTTGCAGCGAGATATATAGTACGCGCGCTTGCCGCCGCACACGGGGTCGAAGGGGAATATGCACATCTTCAACACGAAGCCTCATCGCGAGGCGACCGACGGGACCCCGGCATGGCCCCTTCACACCCCTATGGCGAGCTCTCTGGCACCAAAAGGAATCCATCACCCCGTCCCCCGAATACGTACGCGCCGCATGCCGACAAGACAGAATATTCCACACAATCGCAGGGGAAAATGGAATAGTTCGTATGTTCTGGACGAGGACGGTCCAGATCCGGGCTTGCCCGGCAAATGTGAAAGGAGCATATACATGCTACTGGAAGGCAAGAAGGCAGTAATCACCGGCGGCACCCGCGGCATTGGCTACGCAATCGCAGAGCGCTTTATCGAGGAGGGCGCCGTTGTAACCGTCTTTGGCTCCCGCCAGGAAACCGCTGACGCCGCAGTCGAGAAACTGCTGGCAGCGCACCCCGATGCCAAGGTTTGGGGCCGCACCTGCGACCTTACCTCCCTTGACGCCGTGACCGAAGCCTTCAAGGCTGCCGCCGAGGACATGGGCGGTCTTGACACCGTTGTCAACAACGCCGGCATCTCCCAGTCCACCCCGCTGCTGGACTACACCGCAGACGAGTGGCAGAAGGTCATGGACCTCAACGTCACCGCGGTCTTCAACGGCTGCCGCGCCGGCGCGCAGATCATGACTGAGGCGGACCACGGCGGCACCATCACCACCACCAGCTCTATGGTCTCCAAGTACGGCCAGCCCTCCGGCTGCGGCTACCCCACTTCCAAGTACGCGGTCAACGGCCTTACACAGTGCCTGTCCCGCGAGCTCGCGCCCAAGGGCATCCGCGTGAACGCCGTCGCCCCCGGAATCACCAAGACCGACATGGTCGCAGCGCTGCCCGAGAAGATGATCGCACCGTTGATCGCCACCATCCCGCTGGGCCGCATCGGCGAACCCGAGGACGTCGCGAACGCCTTTGTCTACCTGGCAAGCGATATGTCCTCCTACGTGACCGGCGCCGTCATCCCCGTCGACGGAGCAGCCCGCTCCTAATCGCGCCGCATTAATCGCGCCGCATTAATCGCGCATCGCGCTAGGCATAGCTCAAACAGAGGGCCCCGGCATCGTGTCGGGGCTCTTTTTCTCCAGCACTACCAAACAAGAAAATGGCACGTTTTAATACCTCATATCTATGTATTAGAACGTGCCACATTGAAGCGCTTAAAGTGGTTCGTTCTAATACCAATATCAACATCGGTATTACCATGTGCCACTTTTTCCTAAAAAAACGGTACTTAGTAATACCGATTCCAACATATGTATTAAAAAGACCCATTTGAGCCACTAAAAATGGTTCATTTCAATACCTCATCTACCGAGAGCGACAATAGGAGAAAACTGGAGGTTTGGCAGGCGCTCAACGAGAAGCCCAGCCCCACAAGTCCACCCAACAACAACGAACGCGCTGCCGACACTTAGATATCGACAGAGCGCTCGCGTTCGCGCTATGTCTAGGCACGCACCTCCCGGGGGCGGGCCCGTTTCTTAGAAATGCATCCTACCATCCCGCGCAAGCAGCGCGGAAACCCTCGCTACTCACCCAGCCGAGCCTGGCGCGCGCGGTCGCGCTCCAGGATGGGGGCGAGGAACTTGCCCGTGAAGCTCTCCGGGCACTTGGCGACCTGCTCCGGCGTGCCGGTGACAACCACGGTGCCGCCTCCGCTACCGCCGTTGGGGCCCATGTCGATGATACGGTCCGCCACCTTGATGACGTCCAGGTTGTGCTCGATCACCAGCACGGTATTGCCGGCATCGACCAGACGCTGCAGCACGTCGAGCAGCTGGCGCACGTCCTCAAAGTGCAGGCCGGTGGTGGGCTCGTCCAGAATATAGAACGTCTTGCCCGTCTGGCGGCGGTGCAGCTCCTTGGCCAGCTTGACGCGCTGGGCCTCGCCGCCGGAAAGCGTGGTGGCAGGCTGGCCCAGGCGCACGTAACCCAAGCCCACATCGTAGAGGGTCTGCAGCTTGCGCTTGATCTGGGGGATGTTGCCAAAGAACGCCAGGGCCTCGGTCACGCTCATCTCCAGCACGTCCGAGATCGACTTGCCGCGGTAGGTGACCTCCAGCGTCTCGCGGTTGTAGCGCTTGCCGCCGCAGACCTCGCACGGTACGTAGATATCCGGCAGGAAGTGCATCTCGATCTTGATCTGGCCATCGCCCTTGCACGCCTCGCAGCGGCCGCCGGAGACGTTGAACGAGAAGCGGCCCGGCGAGTAGCCGCGTGCCTTCGACTCCGGAACGCTGGCGAACAGCGCCCGCAAATCGTCCCACAAACCAATATAGGTCGCCGGGTTGGAGCGCGGCGTGCGGCCGATGGGGCTCTGGTCGATATCGATGACCTTGTCTATCTGGTCGATACCCTCGAGCTTCTTATACGGACCCACCACGCGCGTGGAGTGGTGGATGGCGTTGGTGAGGGCGGGCGCGATGGTATCCGTCACCAGCGACGACTTGCCCGATCCTGATACGCCCGTCACCACGGTTAGGGTGCCGAACTCGATCTTCGCCGTGACGTTTTTAAGGTTGTTGGCAGAGGCGCCGGTGATCTTGAGGGCGCCGCGACCGGGCTTGCGGCGCTTCTCGGGCACGCGGATCATGCGCTTGCCGGTGAGGTACGCGCCGGTCATGGAGTCCGGGCACGCCATGATCTGCTGAGGCGTGCCCGCGCATACCACCTTGCCGCCGTGCTCGCCTGCTCCGGGGCCCATATCGATCACAAAGTCCGCCGCGCGGATGGTGTCCTCATCGTGCTCGACAACGATGACGGTGTTACCGATGTCGCGCAGGCGCTCCAGAGTCTTGATCAGGCGCTCGTTATCGCGCTGGTGCAGGCCGATGGAAGGCTCGTCCAAGATATAGAGCACGCCCATGAGTCCCGCGCCAATCTGGGTCGCCAGGCGGATGCGCTGGGCCTCGCCGCCGGAAAGCGTAGCGGAGGCGCGGTCCAGGGTAAGGTAGTCCAGGCCAACATCCACCAAAAAGCGCAGGCGCTCCAGGATCTCCTTGACTATGCGTCCGCCGATGAACTGCTGGCGCTCGCTAAGCTCCAAGCCCTCGAAGAACTCCAGCGACTCGCGGCAGGACAGGCGGCACACGTCGTAGATGGACTTGCCGCCCACCGTGACGGCCAGCATCTCCGGGCGCAGGCGGGCGCCGTGGCACGCGGTGCAGGGCTCCTCGCGGATGTAGCGCTCCAGGCGGGCCCGGGTGTTGTCATTGGTGGTCTCCGTATAGCGCTCGTACAAGATGTTGCGCACGCCGGAGTACTTGGTGTCCCAATGCGTGTCGCGACCGTCCTGCGTGTGGTAGTCCACGCGCATCTTTTTGTCGCCCAGGCCGTCCAGGAAGATGCGGCGCACGCGGGCGGGAAGGTCGCGCCACGGGGTGGTCGCCTCTACGCCCAGGTGTTTGCACAGCGCGCGGAAGATCTGCGGGTAGTAATTTGACTTGCCAAAGAAGGTGCCAAAGACGCCGTCCTCGATAGAGAGCGAATCGTCTTCAATCAGCGCCTCGGCATCCACCACCTTTTTAAAGCCAAGGCCATCGCACTCCGGGCAGGCGCCATAAGGTGCGTTGAACGAGAAATCGCGCGGCTGCAAATCGTCGATGGAGTGACCATGCTCCGGACACGCCAGGGCAAGCGAGTACTGCAGTAGGTCGCCCTCGGTGCCCTCCGGCGCATCGCGATCCGGCAGCAGGTACACGCCCACGTTGCCGTGCGCCAGACGGGTCGCCTGCTCCACGGCCTCCGCGATGCGGCCCAGCGAGTTCTCGCGGATGACGATGCGGTCCACCACCACCTCGATGGTGTGCTTGAACTTCTTATCCAGCTCGATGTCCTCGTCCAAACTGCGGACCTCGCCGTCGATGCGAACGCGCGAGAAGCCCTCTGCGCGCAGGTCCTCGAGCAGCTTGGTGTACTCGCCCTTGCGACCCATAACCACGGGAGCCAGCATAAAAGCACGGCGTCCGTTGCCGGCTTCCAAAATCTTATCCGCCACCTGGTCGGTGGTCTGGCGCTCGATCACGCGGCCGCACTCCGGGCAGTGCGGGGTGCCTATGCGGGCGAAGAGCAGGCGCAGGTAGTCGTAGATCTCAGTCACGGTACCCACCGTGGAGCGCGGGTTCTTGCTGGTTGTCTTTTGGTCGATGGAGACCGCCGGCGACAGGCCGTCGATGGAATCCAGGTCCGGCTTATCCATCTGGCCCAAAAACTGGCGGGCGTAGCTGGAGAGGCTCTCCACGTAGCGGCGCTGGCCCTCCGCGTAGATGGTGTCGAACGCCAGGCTGGACTTGCCCGAGCCCGAAAGACCGGTGATGACCACCAGCTCGTCGCGAGGTATGGTGACGTCGATATCCTGCAGGTTGTGCTCGCGCGCGCCGCGGATGACGATCGAATTATCAGACATGCTGCAAACTCCCATGCTGGGCCAAACAAGACCCCTTCTCAATAGTTTTGCAACTTCACAGTCTAGCGTATGGACGATGACAATGCACGAACATTTGTACGTATTAAATTGTCACCACGGGAACCGCACGTCTTGTTCGCCTCCCGCTCAAACGCCTTCCACGCGCCAGAGACCGCGCGCACGGGTACAATGGGATGCGTATGATTCAACCGAGCCGGACGGCACGGGCGCGAAGGGGACGCATCCCCGCCGGCCTCGTCCAAACCCGACTCAATACGCGTATTCGCGCGACCATCCGCATCCATATCGGGCGGCACGCGCGCAGAGAGGACAACCATGGGTTGTGAGCACGCACAGGCCGCGGGCGGGCAGACCGCTCCGCAGCAATTCGATGAGAACAATCTGTCCGAGGTGAAGCACGTCATCGCCGTTTTGTCCGGCAAGGGCGGCGTTGGCAAGTCGCTGGTCACGGGCTCGCTGGCCATCGAGCTGGCGCGCGCGGGCCACAAGGTGGGCATTCTGGACGCCGACATCACCGGCCCGTCCATCCCCAAGATGTTCGGTATGAGCGGTCGACGAGACATGGGACTGGGCAACCTGCTTCTGCCCGAGATCTCTACCCACGGTATCAAGGTGATGTCCAGCAACCTGCTGCTGGCAAACGAAACCGATCCGGTCTTGTGGCGCGGACCCGTGATCGCCGGCGCCATCCGCCAGTTCTGGAGCGAGACCAGCTGGGGCCCGCTCGACTACCTGCTGGTCGACATGCCTCCGGGCACCGGCGACGTGGCGCTCACCGTGTTCCAGTCGCTGCCCGTGGACGGCATCGTTGTCGTTACCAGCCCGCAGGACCTGGTAAGCATGATTGTCGCCAAGGCCGTCAACATGGCCGAGAAGATGGACGTGCCGGTTCTGGGCGTGGTCGAGAACATGAGCTACGTGGAGTGCCCGGACTGCGGCAAGAAGATCGAGGTCTTTGGCCACAGCCGCCTGGACGAGGTGGCAGCCGCCTACAACCTGGACATCCTGGGCCGTCTGCCCATCAACCCCGCTTTCGCCGCAAGCTGCGACGCCGGCACCCTTGAGGACGACCTGCCCGCCGGCATGCTGCCCAAGGCCGTGGCCGCCATCCAAGCGACCGCCGAGTTCCTGGACGCCAAGGCCGCGCTCGAGCAGGAAGACGTCGCCGCCGATGCCGACGCTGCTGCGCCCGCCGAGGACGCCACCGACGCCGAGTAGGCAGACTCTCAAAGAATCCTCGTCCAAAAACACGCACCCGTGCCCAACCGCGCCCGCCCGCGCCTGGCCGCACCACCCGCCCGCTGCCCGAAAGCGAGAAACCATGAACGCCCGCCCGCAGACCCGCTACGACGTTGCCATCATTGGTGGAGGGGCCTCCGGCCTTGCCGCCGCCATAGCCGCGGGCCGCGCGGGCGCCTCCGTCTGCGTGCTCGAACGCGACGTGACCTGCGGTCTGCCCATTTTGGCCACGGGCAACGGACGCTGCAACCTGTCGAACGCCCGCCTTGATAGCCGCCGCTACTACAACGCCGCAGCCGCTAAGGCCGTGCTGGGACGCGACGGCGCGTCGCGGGCGGAGGCGTTTTTTGACTTGCTGGGCCTTATGACCTGTGAGGTCGAGGGACGGCTCTACCCCATCACCCGACGCGCGGAGACCGTGCGCGACTGCCTGCTGGGAGCCTGCGAGCGCCTGGGCATTGACATGCGCTGCGGAGTTGAGCTGCAAGGCGCCGCCCTTGACCCGGCGGTCGCGCCGGACGCCGCAGGCGGCGCATGGATCCTCGACATCCGCGAACCCCAGCGGCCCGTCTACGTCCACGGCGACCAAAACGACCGCGCCGCCCTGCGCCGTGCCCGCAAGACGCTCGCCGGCGCACAGATGGCCCAGCGGCAGATTCGCGCGCGCTCGCTTGTTATCGCCGTGGGCGGCTGTTCGCATGGCATCTGCGACATGCTTGATATTCCCCATGTGGACGAGGAGCCCGTGCTGTGCCCCATCGCCGGCGCGTTGGCGCGCCCCGGCAACGGCGCGGGCGCCGGCAACAATCCGCTCGATGCGCTCGACGGGCTGCGTCTGGAGGCCATGCTCACCCTCAAACGCAAGGGTGCCTGCATCGCCTACGAAGAGGGCGAGGTGCTCCTGCGGCCCTACGGCATCTCCGGCATCGCCGTATTCAACCTATCGCGCCGCTGCCAAGCGGGCGACCTTATCGAGATGGACCTGTTCCCCGCCTGCAACAACGACCAGCTCGCCCACACGCTGCGTGCCCGCGAGCAGCATGTGGGCCCCTGGAACGGAGAGGCGGCATGGTTCGACGGCGTACTGCCGCGCGCGCTGGCCGCATACGTGTGCGAGTACGTTAACGGGACGGGCGACGCGATCGCTGCCAGCGCCGCGTTACTGCACCGCATTACCCTGCGCGTTACCGGCACGTGCGAGCAACAGCAGGCACAGGTGCGCCGTGGCGGCATCCCGTTTTCATCCATTGATGCTGATACGCTTGCCGTTACAAGCCGACCGCACCTGTTTGCCTGCGGCGAGGCCCTGGATCAAGATGCGGACTGCGGTGGTTACAACCTTGGCTGGGCCTGGCTTTCCGGCCTGCGCGCGGGCGAGGCCGCCAGCCGTTAGACACGGCCAAATGGCCGCGCATATCAAGCGGCCGCCCACCTTGCGACAGCCCGCCCATGCGACCGAACATATGAAACGGAGTTCCCCGTGATAGAGATTTCCGAGATCAAGGTTTCCCTCAAGGAAGGCGCCACCGAACAGGCGGCCCTCGAAGCGGGAATGCGCGAAGCCGCCCGCCTGCTGTCGCTGGCGCCCGCGGACATCGCGCACAGCGAGCTGCACCGCACGTCCATCGACGCGCGCAAGAAAAGCGACGTGCATTTCACCGTGAGCGTTCGCTTTGGCCTGCGCGACGGCCTTGACCAGCAGGAGGTCATTTCCCGAGCGGACGCCAAGGTCTCCCGCCGCATTCGTATTGTGGACGAAGATGCCCCCTCCTACCCCGCCCCGCTTGGAAAGCATGCCCGCCCCGCGCTTCGACCCATGGTGGTGGGCGCCGGCTGCGCGGGCCTGTTCGCGGCGCTCACGCTGGCGGAAGCCGGATTGGAACCGCTCTTGATCGAGCGCGGCGACAACGCTGCCGACCGCACGCGCGCTGTTGAGCACTTCAACGCCACGGGCGAGCTTGACCTAGAGAGCAACATCCAGTTTGGCTTGGGCGGCGCGGGCACGTTTTCCGACGGCAAGCTCACCACGGGCACCAAAAACCCCGCGCACCGCCTCATCCTCCAAACCTTTGTGGACGCCGGCGCCCCGCGCGAGATCCTGTGGGAGGCCAAACCGCACGTGGGCTCCGACATCTTGCCGGGCGTGGTGGCGCACATGGTGGCGCGCATCCACGACCTGGGCGGCGAGATGCTGTTCCGCACGCGCTTGGTGGATATCGACCGCGGGTCAAGCGGCCAGATTGAAGCTGTCCACGTTTCGCGCAACGGTGAGGACGAGGAGCGCATCGCGTGCTCGCACCTTATCCTTGCCTGCGGCCACTCCGCACGCGACGTCTTCGAATTGCTGGATCGCCGCGGCTTTGAGCTGGCGCGCAAGACCTTTGCCGTAGGCGCGCGCATAGAGCACCTGCAGGCAGACATCGACCGCGCGCAATACGGTCCCGCCGCCGGCCACCCCGCGCTGGGCGCCGCACCCTACAAACTGGTAGCGCATACCAAAAACGGCCGCAGTCTCTTCAGCTTCTGCATGTGCCCGGGCGGCGAGGTGGTCGCCGCGGCCAGCGAGGCGGGCGGCGTGGTCACCAACGGTGCCAGCCTGCACGCGCGCGCCGGTAAAAACGCTAACGCCGCGCTGCTGGTCAACGTCAACCCACAGGACCTGCCGGGCGATGACGTGCTTGCCGGCATCCAGCTGCAGCGCGAATGCGAGCGCATGGCATATGAGCTTGGCGGCGGCGCGTACAAGGCCCCCGCGCAGCTGGTGGGCGACTTTTTGTGCGGTATTCCCTCCGTGCGCGGCGGCAAGGTGACGCCCACCTACCCGCGCGGCGTCACCTGGGGATCCATCAATATGGCGCTGCCCCAGCACGTTACCGAGACCATGCGCATGGGCATCCCGGAGCTCGCGCGTCGCCTTCGTGGTTTCGATGACGAGGAAGCCGTGCTCACCGGCGTGGAGACGCGCTCCAGCTCCCCCATCACCGTGGTGCGCGACCGCGCCTGCCACGCCCAGGGCGCCCAGGGGCTCTACCCTTGCGGCGAGGGTGCGGGCTACGCGGGCGGCATCATGAGCGCTGCCACGGACGGCATCCGCTGCGCGGAATCGCTCATCGCGGACCTGGTGTAGGCGCTCTCAGCGACGTCGCGCGACGCTAGTCATTAGGGTTGTAGATATCGCAGACGCTCAGACCCAACGACGGGCTGTAATCATATTCAACGATGCAGCAGTTGCCCAGGCGCTTGCCGCTCGAACGGTAGTCGTAATCCAGAGCGCGCAGCACCTGGGCGCACGCGGCACCGTGACTCACGGCCAGCACGCATTCGTGATCCGGGCGATCCATAATGCGATCAAGGGTGCCCATAAGGCGCGCCCTAAACTCCATCTCGCCCTCGCCCCCAAACGGAACGTAGAAGTCGCCATAGGGCAACGGAGGATTAGTGTCCTCGGAAAGCCCCTCAAAGGTGCCAAAGTTCCACTCTTTCAGCCCCTTCTCGCGCACGTACGGCACGCCCGGAACCACCAGCTCGCAGGCGTCGCACGCGCGCTCGGAGGTGCTTGAGTACACGTGGTCGAACGCGAGGCCGCGCTCGCGCAGCCACTCCCCGGCTGTACGCCATGGTTCCTCGTCCATAATCCTCGTCCACATTATACGGAGCTTATATGGACCTTATACGGACCGTGCCCACATACGCAGCGCTCACGGCCTCGAGATGTCCGCCGTCGACGACGGGGCCTCGGAGATGGTTTTATGGGGTTGCGGGAGGCTTAGATTCAGCCGAACTCGGCGGGATGTTCAGCTACTTCGCATTTCCAGATGCGTTCGTAATACTCAAGACCATTGAAGAAGACGTAGCTAACACAGTCTTCATGATCTTCGAATAACTTACCATCTGATGCCATCCAAAGGGTTTAACTGCTGCATGAGGACTGACTTTCGTATCGTTCAATTAGCCGGACATACAGATTGGCCAGCTCACTAAGCGCATGATCGCTCGCTCTCCAAGCATGGGAATCATCTATCAGCACATGTTGATAGACGTCTTTTACCTGGTATTCTCGACCGTCCTCCATCTTGACCAGGAACTTCTTCCAAGGCCATCCATCCTGGGGCTCGAGTTGGTCGGCATCAACCCTTTCTCCATGCGCCCCGAGCGTCAAGAGGACTCGCTTCAGATCAGCGAACTCGGCATCGTCGAGGACACACAATCGCTCGTTCATCCCGCCGTCATCGTAAACATAAATCTCTGCCGAAACCGCATTTTCAAAAGTTGGAAATCCCGATTCGGCCAACGAACGATCATTGAGCAATTTCGTCGACAGCAACAGCATAATCAAGGCAATCAACGAGACGGGGATGATTTTTTCCATGTATCGGGAACCCCTTCATGATAATCCTCACTATCGTGACGAAACCCCTACGTATAGCGCATGGTCGTTGCATCGAGACTCATGTTCGCCCCCGTTCCAGCGCTGCGAGCCCTCCAAGTTCCCCCGGACCTGTTTGCAGTCGTAAAAGACGAGGTGAGGGGATCCATGAGGGAAAGAGCCTCATTCGAGTTAATCCCACGTATCACGGTCGCATGTCCATTTCGCGTGAACGGCATTTGCCGCGAAGGTACCCGCAAAAAGCAGCAACAGATTACGCCTACTGATATTCATTGCGACTCCTTCCATCGATATGGAGATGGCTTCATTTTAATTTCAGACAAATGGCACCCCCCACCATCTATATTTCGGTCGGTAGAAGTCTGCAGAAGTCGGCAAACGGTTCTCCCACAAGAGTCGCATGCGTCTAGACAAGCTACGCTTGTGCGTACGAATGCGACTCTTGCGCATATCGACCAGAGGGCGATATGCTCACCGAATCTCTGGTCCGCACATCTACCTGCTGGAATGATGAATATGATGGATGTCGAAACCTCTATATGTTCTGGAAGGTGTGCAGCATGGCGCGTGACAAACAGATGAACGTCTTGCTGACGGCGGAGACGGTCGACGGGCTTTGAGCGGAAGCCGTGAGGAGCGGCGTGAATCTGAGCGAGGTCGCGCACGGGCGCATGGAGGGCCGCGCCCGCACACAAGACTGCGATGAAGCCGGTGGCCCAAGCCGTAGCAACGAAATGCGGTTCCGACCCGCGGATATTAGAGTGCCGAACGTG